>Ga0247821_10000290_pt1 | contig 28244 bp, 32 predicted proteins | sample 13C_Glycerol_Day_FD_192481 | JGI IMG/M metagenome (GOLD analysis project Ga0247821, IMG submission 192481) | Soil microbial communities from agricultural site in Penn Yan, New York, United States - 13C_Glycerol_Day14 | ecosystem: Environmental > Terrestrial > Soil > Agricultural land | place... | reverse complement strand
CACGGTGTGAATCTTGGCATTGCTTTCGTTGATCAATAATCGGTGCCTGTGGATTCCTTTACACAGCCACTCCATGAAATTTTTCCCCACGGTAGCGCTGGAGGAATCAGTTTCTGATTCCAGTCCTTCCATTGTCGTTCCATTCTCGGAATTTGACTCTTTCAACATGTCCATCAATTCGTCGAGGTAGTTGAACTCCTGATGTTGCGGCATTGCCTGTTGCTTTCGTTCACCAGTGGCTGTTTGCGCCAGATCCGCAACTGATTCTCTCCCTCCCCCGGTCGGCAGGGGTGGGGCAATCGTCGGTTCAACGGTGCCATTGAAGTATTCGGGTCGTAGCTCGTCGGCCCAGATCAGACTTGGCTGCAGGCAAAGGAACGTGAAGCGATGCTGCCAGTCACCGTCCGTGATAGTGGCGTTCCACACTGCTTTACCTTCCGGTGTCGCTTCCACCAATCCATGGGACTGCAGCTCATCGAACAAGGCGATGTTAGAGGTGGGGATACCGTCTACGGCTTGAGCCAGCAGATGCGCCCGCAGCTTGTCGGTTGTGGTCTTGCTGACCAGCCATAGGCGGTCTTCGGTGAGCCAGCCGGCCGCGCCGGGCTGGTTGAGCTTGAACTCGTTCTTGACCAAGTGGCGCAGCCCCGTCAGCAGATGATGCTGCAGCGAGTGCTTGGGCGCCTGCAAGGCCTTCGCGGGATTGCCACCGATGTTCTGTGCGGTGGACACTCGGTCAGCTTTTAGTATCAGTTCCCCCAGGATCCCAGCATGCTCGTAGTGGTCGGCTAGCAGGAACAGCAATTGGCTCCACAATTCGGGGTAATCGCTGAGCCAGTCGAGCAGCGTGGGCGATAGGATCTGGATGTAGAGCAGCCCTGCCGCTGCGCCGTGAAGCTTGTAATCGCGGTCGGGGTGGTAGCGAAAACGGTAGGGCTGGTTTAACGGGCCGTGCCAGGGGTGCCAGCGTTCGGCATTCTGATACTCCACCTGCAGGTCGACAGCGATTTTGCCGATGTCATGGAGCAGGGCACCGTAAGCAATCGCGGCGCTCCAGGCATCGGCTTGTGCCGCCTGGTCTTCCGGTGCAGCGCCGTTGGGGAGGAGGTAGGACTGGCGTAGCTTCAAGCTGCAGGCCACCAGCTCCAACCCGTGATCGAGCATGCCCCCAGGATAGGCGTGATGATGGCTTTCGCTGGCCGGGAGTTGCTGTACGAAGCTGGCGTAGCGGCGGATGGACTCGAGGTAGAGCCGATCAAACTGCGCTTCGGAGAGGGCCGTATACTGCCAGATGCGTTCGAGCAGCTTTCTCCGGTGATCGGCGGCGAGTAGAGATTCGGCCGACTGGGGAAGCATGAAGCCTTCGACGAAGGGAGTGGGAGTGAGCTCTGCCGCCTCACCTTTTCGAAATTTCAACCACCAGCGTTGCATCGCATGACCTGCTGTTAGTTCGGGAGGTCCTTTTGCCTTTTCGGATAAGCCTCTTACCCTTGCGCCCCCTTCCATTGCCGCCGTTACCCTTTACCGCCTTGGCCTTTTTCACGGGAGTGATAATTTGAAGCCAGGCGCATCGGGATCGGTGGCCGATCGGAATAGCGGCCCCTTTGTTCAGGGCGTAGACATGCCCGGCATGATTTCTTGTGCAGGGGCGCGGATGACGTTGAGTGATGCGGTATTGGTCGTGTTGTTGGCTGATCGGATTCATGGCACGGATGCGGCCATCCGATCTGCGGCCAAGCGCTGTGTGAAAATACTGCCCCGCAGCCAGCGCGATATCGTGTTCAAGATCGGGAACAGCGCACACCCACGGCAACTTGTGGCGCACCTGTGTCAGCACTTGTCTGTTTGAGCGACCAGGCGAGGTCGTTTTAACCGGCGCTGTGCAAGAGACGTTTGTGCTTTAAGTAAACCCTCGGCTAAAGTCGCGGTCTCAGTCATTATCCCTGCACTTGTCCCACGCCTAGGAATATTATTCATGTCCAAACTTGCCGAGTTCAAAGCACTGGAAGCGCAACTGGCCGCGCAGCTGCAACAGCTGGATGCCATGAAAAACGACTCCGGTTTGAAGCAGGAAATCGAGTTTGAACAGAAACTCAAAGCGTTGCTGGAACAGTACGGCATGGGCCTGCGCCAGGTGATCAGCATTCTGGATCCGACCAAGGGCCTGAGTGTAGCGACCGCGAGTGCGTCCAGCAGCAGCCAGCGCAAGCCTCGCGAGGTGAAACGCTACAAGCATCCGCAGAGCGGTGAGGTTGTGGAAACCAAGGGGGGCAACCACAAGATCCTCAAGCAATGGAAGCAGGAGCACGGCTCGGACACCGTTGAGAGCTGGCTGCAGTAATCACTGGCTTCCTGCCTGCGGCCAGTGCCGCGCTGCAGATAAAACAAAGGCCCCAGATCGGGGCCTTTTGCTGGGTGAATGAAATCAGGCGGTGAGACGTGTAGGGGTATCCGTGGCTTGAGCGGACTGCAAGGCCAACAGATACTCAGAGGCTTCCCGCGCCTGACCGCTGGCGCGGAAAATGGCTCGTTTGTCTTCCTTGAGTATCTTCAGCCAGGACGCCAAGTATTCCTCGTGCCGCAACTCACCCGTGGTACCGGTGAGTGCGCAGAGAAACGCGGCGCCCATTTCTGCGACCAGCTCCTCGAAGGCATACGCCGTGGAGCCGAATGCATGCCCGTCGGTGATACCTTCCCGGTTCAGACGAGTGCGATGGCCCGACCAGTGCGTGAGCTCATGCAGAGCCGTTGCATAGTAGCTACCGACGTCCTCGAACTGCGCCTTGGTAGGCAGCTGAATCAGATCACGAATCGGCTGATAGAACGCGTCATCGCAGTAGCGATGCTCGATGCGCGCCCCGCTGGCGACCAGCAGATGCTCGGCCGGTTCATGATCGATAAAGGTCGCGGGCTCGGCGTGCTCAGCGGAGGCTGGCTCCTCGCCCGGTAAGCCTTCGGTCTGTTCGATGTTGAACAGGCAGTGCGTCCGCAGCAGCGCAAACTGCACCATCTTGATATTGCCTTGTTCATCACGAACGACTTGACCGTCCTCGTCGTGCGCTTCCTTGCTCATCGGTTTGTACAGCACCGCGAGGGTGGATTGCTCGCCCTTTCGCACATGGCCTCCGGCTTTGCGCGCCTGGTTGTAGGTCAGCCAGCGATCTTGAGTGAAGCCACGCAGTCGCGCCTCCGTCCACAGCAGCGGAATGTTGATGCCGGCGTAGGGACGCCGAGTGATGGCGTTGATGGGAAAAGGACCGTCAGCGCTTGAACCTGTGGTGGTCCAGGGCTTGATCCAGGGGATCACGCCTTGGCTCAGGGCGCTGACGATTTTGTTGGTGACGTCCAGATAGATGTCGGACATGGCGCTCTCCGATTGTGAAGGGGGAACGCCACCCCATCCGGGAGGTGTTCCCGGTGGGGGTAGGGGCAGAGGACGTACTGGTCAACTCAGAGGGCTGTGAGATCCACCGAATGCTCAGCTGGCAAGCGGATGTGTAGGAAAGAAGGGGCGCTACGTGGCGTGATGTGGGCCAACTGCAACAGCGAAAGCTGTTCAGTTGCAGATGGCGCGCCGTCCTGTGGCAGCTGAATGTGCAGATCAATTGAGCAGGGTGACGAATGAGTCGCAGCCGCCAGAGCACTAGTGAGCAGGATGGCCAGACGTTGGGTTATCTGATCTGTGGAGAAGTTTCCTGGGCCAGACTTCATGAGTTGCTGCCATACGCCAGGGCTGAGCACGACGGCCATGGGGAGGCTGCGGTCGCTTGACATGAGTACCTCCGGAGTAGATCGCGCGAGCACCTCAGTCGAGGTGTTGCGGGGCTTAGTCGCTGTAAATATTGCAGCGAGCTGGGACTGCCTAAGCAGTAAAAAACCTGTGCTCAGCGGTGGTCAATGGCCACTCAGGAACATCGCAAATACGCCTATCCAGAGCGTTCCAAGGAAGGCGGGGCGCTTCAGCTTTCTGATCAATGGCGACCTCGGGTAGGACGAAATGCAGTCGGTAGGACGCTTCCAGAGGTCCGACAGCGAGCCCTCTGGAAGCGCCTGTGGCTTAGATCGGTGGTTAAGATTTTGCCGTCGGCTCGACTTCGGCGGCCAAGCACAGGTGAGTGGAGGTGGCTTCAACCACCAAAGATCCTGCTGTCTCGCGAAGACTGGCCAGGACAGGATCTTCGATGTCGAAGTACTCAGCGAAATCGTCACCGCCGAACTCGTCGTTAGCGCGATTCCAGCAGGTATCAAAGTCGTCGATCGCCGGGTTGCAGCCAATGGCATAGGCCACTCGCTTGCGGCCGCTTCCATCGGGTTTGCTCTCGCCGATCTCGGCCATCAAGTAAACGCCGTGATCCTTGACCAGCATCACTTTGCAGCCATTGATACCGGCTTCGGCCAACACTGCGTGAAGTTCAGAGCCTGTGAAGCGCAGCATGATGAAATCCTCCAAGAGGTGCGGAGGAATTCCACCCGTGCGGGAGAATTCCCAGCACTGGAATGGTTTGAGTAGGCGCGTCGAGGGTGAAGGCTTTGGAAGCCTGGGGATTTAGAGGGCGTTCATCACCGCGAGAACAGTGACCATGCGAGCTGCCGAACGCGAATCGCATTTGGGACAACCATCACATGTGTGACGTAGCCTCGAAGGTAATGGCTACCTGGGTGCTGGGAAACCAGCGCTTGCATAGCTGGTTTAACAAGCGGCTCAGCGGAGCGTCAAGGGCGTTTTATGTGAGTCAGAGCTAAGTGAGTCCTAGGAATACCACCAGTGATCGCCAGCGCCAAACGAGGTGATCAGCGGTCACTGAAAACGAAGGAAGGGGAGTAAGCTTTGGCTTGGATCCAAATTCTTTTTGCTCTCATGCCTTGAGTAGAGAAGGGGGTGTTGAAATGGCTATTCAAGTTCCTTCGATTACCGGGCGCACCACTTTCGGCAAGCATTTAATTCGAGCCGCTGTCCGAACGGGGCGCTTGGTGAATAAGCTTGAAAAACGCATTTTGAGCTCGTCGATGTTGGCCTCTGTGCCTGTCCAAAATCGTAAAATCGGTATTCAGCTTTTCAAGTTGACTCTGCTATTCGCCGTAGCGTCAGTCGCTTTGTTTTTGGCAATCGGGTTGATTGCGATATGGACGATTGCAGCCCTACCTGTAGCGGCATCTGCTGACGAGCCTGACGTATTTGAGGTGAGCCATCCTCAGCATCGTTTCAAGTATCCAGAAATGTACGATGACCACGGATCACTTCGTTGACCTCGGATCATTTAAGTTTCTGGACCCCTCCAGCGATGTGAGAGGATCCTTTGCCGGCTTGGAGTTTGGCAGTCTCCGCCCCCTGCGTGAGCAAGCTCTGAACGTTGTTACCGACGTTGTATCCTGCCCAGCTCATTGTGCCGAGAAACAGCATGGGCAATACCAGAAACATTGCGCCCATCACGTACTCGATAACTTGAGCGGTTACTGTCCCGTCCATGAATCCGGCCGTCGGCAACGACAACAGCGCTTGGTCTGTGCCAGAGACTTGGTTGTAAAGCGTCTCCAGCATGCTGGAGTCGACCCAGCGCGCAAGCTCCCACCAGAACGTCAGCATGTGGAGAGTGAATAGCGCGAACGTGATCGTCATGAGCGCCTTGAGCTGATGGGTGCTGATCAGCAGCACCAGCGGCAAACTGATGATTGTGCCCATGATCAGGAAGGCCTGAACCATCGGTAAGGCCGCACGCAAAGCATTCATCGCCGGGAAATTGCTGAACGAGCCCAGGGCCAGCCCGGTGTTGGTGGCCAGGTTGTTGAGCCCTTGCGTCAGCGAGCCGCCCCGGGCACTGCTGCCGTATTCCTGGAAGATCTGCCCAGGTGCCATGCTCAACGATTGCTGCCGTGGGCTCACCAATTCGCGCAAAGTGGCGTCCTCGATCTCTGTCGAAGTGCGCCCGGTCAGCCAACCCCGCAGCTGCGACATCAGCGATGGGTCGACCGCGGCTATCAAGCGGTCTCGCAACCCAATCGTGCCATCACTCCACCACGGCTTGCAGGTGGGGTAGCCGGCGCCGTTGTCGAGCTGAGGCAGCGAGGTATCCCGGGTTTCGTCATATGGCCACTCAATCCTGGGCCTTCGGGAGCGATCGGTATCGTAGTAGCCCGGTGTATTGAGCAAGTACGTCGAGCCAATCCAGGACGCGTCATAGCTTTGGGATTGGTCCAAATCGGGCCGATTGGTAAACAACCGCGAGCGCGAAAAGCCGTAGCAGTCTCGGGTGAAGTCCGCGACCTCCTGCAACAGCACCTGGTCGTTGATTCGCGAGCTGTCGATCTCCATGCGCATTGCACGGATGTCGGGTGCGCAGGGGATCGACGCGGTCGCGGCGGCGGTGATGCCTTTGCTCATGGCATGCACCAGGAACCACCACACCGGCACGTTCGCTGACTTCTCGCCGATGGTATTAAAAGTGCTGCCCCAGGCGGTGTCGGCGGGCTTGGCCATTGAGACTCCACAACGCTGGCTCGCCGCATCGTCGAAGGTTAGGGAGGACAAGTTAAGCGGGAAGAACGGCATGCAACCAAACAGAATGACCACGTAGCTCATCCACAGCCGGTTTTCGACGCGAGGGATCGACAACAGCCCCTTGTTGCCCTCATCGGCACCTTGCTGGCGGGCCGACAACCATTCCTGCAGGATGATCGCACCGAAGGGCGCGGCGAACAGCCCGGTGTCAGCCAATGTGTTCCAGATGCCGTTGTTGATGATCCAGGCCAGCAGCGACAGGTAGTACTCGAGATAGCTGTTGGTGCTCATGTTCATGTCTGCACCTCACACGCGAGACAGCTCGAACAGGATGATCGAGCTGAAGCCGATCAAACCCAGGCGCGTCAGCCGTTGCTGATCCGCAGGCGTGGGCCGCTTGCGCAACGTTGCGGCCCAACCGGCAAAAATCAGGGTGTACAAGAGCGCGCGCCAGCACGCGAAGTAGTGCGCTGTCCCTCGCGCTGGTTCGAGCCAATACAACTGGGTCACGGACAGATGCAGCGCCATCCAAGCAATCAACAACATGCCCAGCATGGCGCCGAGCATCATCAGTACACGCCCGAGCGTGGACCTCACCGAAAACGAGATCATGGCGTGCTCCTCTCCTGTTCGGCTCGGCGCAGTCGGTCCGGCTCCGGATCGCGCTGATCGATGCTACGCGAGGCATCGGCGCCGCCGGCGTGGCGGTCGAGGACCAGGCTAGCGGTATTGGTGGCCAGCGCCTGGCGTACCTGCAGCTCGGTTTGCAGCAGGCGGATCTCGCGCTCTAGGGTTTCGACGTTGCTGTTGAGGGCGCTGATGGCAGGCTGGGCCGAGGCCACGTTGGGCTCGTGGCTGCCGGCGAACAGCGTGCGCTGCAGAAGCATCGCTTTGTAAATGACACTGGAGAGTGCTGTCTCGCTGGCCAGACGTCGAGCGAGCAAGTTCTGGTCGGGATCGTCGCGTAGCCCTTCGATGACACCGCGGGAGACCTGCAGCAACGGGCTGGAGACCTTGCCCAAGTTCTCCGGTGTCGGCTGCTCGGCACCTGAGAGCATGCGTTGCAAGTCTTCCAGGTTTTCCATGTAGATTTCCTGGATCAGCGGCGACAGGCCGGTACCGGCGGTTACACGCAGCGTCTCGCAGTCGTCGCAGGTCTCCACCTCGGTTTCCCCGAGCACCTGCGTCGCCCACTCGGAAGCCTCCTCGGGACTCGACCAGGCTCGGCAGATGGCGCCATTCTGGCAACCCGAACCAACAGCTGAGGTATCCTCGACTGCCCGGTTGTGCAGCAGGTTGTAGCCGGCTTTGACCACGTCCGACGTCACCCGGATGGGTTGCTGGCCGTTGCCTCCGGCTTTTTGGCCGCCGACCCAACTGACGCCGTTGTTGCCGTTGTTCGATTCCGTCTCCTTTATTGCCATTACGGCATCACCGCCGGACTGCTCGAGGTTGTGCTGCATCTCCTGGTTCTGCGCAAGCGCACCCCAGCCGGCCTGGTCGACTTTGTCGGCCATTTTCGCCGCCATGGCCTGGCAGGTGAGCTTGGATCGGTCAAAATCGATCCTCCCCTGCAGCACCCCATTACTGAGCAGCTCATACAGCCCGGGGTTGGCGCGTTGAATGATCATTGCCGGCAGCGACATCACCGCCTGCGTGGCGTTCTGGATGACGTTGCCCATGATCTGCTGGAAGCCCTGGGTGGCGCCATTGAGCTGGTTCTGCAGTGTGTCGGAGAGGTTCATGTTTCCGCACATCATGTTGGCGCGCCAGGACATGCCTACGCCCAGGCCATTGGGCCGGTAGAGCGAGGAGGGCGCTCCTGCCGCCGAACCACCGCCGATGGTGTACATCACCCGGTCGTCCAGGACCGTTGCCTGGTCACCAAGGTGGTAGCCATTATCGGCGGCATGGCCCGCGGCACACACGAGAAAGCACACCAGTCCTAGCGAGAGGGTCTTCATCATTGGCCTCCGTCAAAATCGACGCTGAACAGGAAGGTCTGACCCATGCGCTGGCAGCAGCGGTACGGCCGCCACAGCGACCAGGCATAGGCACCCTCGGCGCTCTGGATCGCTGGACTGGGGAAGATGGCGCAGGTGCTTTGGGTCACCGGCGTGAGTAATTGCCAGCGATGGTTGTTGACGTTGTTCTCTAGTACCGGCTGCGGCGGCCAGTAGCCAGGCGCAGGCATCGGCTGCAACGGTAGGTAGACATGCGGCTGGCCAGCGCGGGTGATGAAGTCGCTGGCGCGCTGGGCCATCACAGCAGCCGCCTTGAAATCGTCGGGCTGCACCAGAAAACCGTGGCGTGGGTAGACGCTACCCCACATGTCCCCGAGTGCCTGGTTGCCGATCTCGCGCATTCCCGGAACGAGTGCTTGCGGGTAGACGGATTCGGGAATGGCCTGGCGCCACGCCAGCGGGTCGAGCGTACTGAGGTAGTAGGGCGCAAACGGCACGGCACTGCTTGGGCACGCATAGCCGAACGTGTGCGCTAAGGCCGTCAAGGCAGCCCCGCCGGGGTGCCCGATGCCGTCGACATTCTTGAACCGAGGCAGGTTATCGCGCTGCGGCGAAGGCGTGATCAGGTTGCCACCCCCTTGTGACCCTGGCGTCGGCGGCGACAGTGCAGACATTTCACTCCAGGGATTACCGCCGGTGTCCGCGTAGCTCGACACCACCAGTACAGGAATGAAGTGACGGATCTTCGGTGAGGTTCGTACCGTGCAGCCGAACGGGGTGCACAGCAGCCAGTAGCAGATCCCGACGACCCGGTATTCCAGGCACTGCAGCGAAGTGACGGAGGCGATGATGGTCGGGGTGGTCAGTGCCAGGCACTGCTCGGTGGCGATGAGCAGAACTGCTGCAGTGACCGCACGACTTCGGCCAGTCTTCTTGGGCATCGGTGATCTGCAGACGGTAGAGGCGGTTATGTTCATGGGCAACGCTCGGCAGGTGGCAGCGGTGTGCATCCGTGCGCCAAGTTCCAGCATCCCGGATCCGGCACTGGAGGAGGGGGGACAAACTGAGTCCGGCGTGATCGGTTTCGGATGGCGCCTGATTCAGTCGCGCGAGTTAGGCAAAATAGCGAAAGAGCACAAATGTGCTCTTGGTCGATATTTGCTAATTCGAAGGGCCACGAATGGCTCAGGCGGTATCGTTCACGACATACCGCGCAGGCGATCAATCTCCGCCGCGACCTGCAGCGCGGCTTCCAGCTCGGACTGCTGGTGCTCTTCCATCAATCGCCAGCGCTGGGCTTTTTCCTCGGGCTCGGTCATGGCCAAGGCGAGGTACAGGCTCGGCGGCACTGCACGGAACAGCGTCTCCAGGTTCTTCGACAGAACTACGGCCTCGGTGTACTTGCCCGAGGCCTTGCTCGCGGAGAGCAGCAGCGCCTTCTGCGCCGGCGTGAGCTTCTTGAAACGGGCGATTTCCTCAATCTCCGCCGGCGGCATGTTCAGGCAGATCCACCATTCGATCATGTTGAGCATGGTCTGCGCCGCATCGGGCAAGTCGGCCATGTTTTGCGTTGCCAGCCAGAACCAGGCGCCGAGCTTGCGCCACATCTTCGTACCCTTGACCACAAAGGGGGCGAGCAGCGGGTTCTTGGTGATGATGTGGCCCTCATCGGTAACCATGATGATTGGCCGGCCGAGATACTGATCACGCTCGGCAATGTTGTTCACCGTGTTCATCATGCTGATGTAGCTGATCGACATCTGCGCTTCGTAACCCTCGCGGGCGTAGGTGGCGAGGTCGACGATCGTTACATCGCTTTCCGGCCAGGGCGTGCCGGGCCGGTCGAATAGGACGCCTTCGAACCCCTGGCAGAACAGGTCGATGGACTCGGCCATCTCCAGGGCTCGCTCCCGGCGTTTGTCAGGCAAATGAGCGTCGCTGGCGACCTGGCGCAGGGCATCGCGCACATGACGGGTCAGCACTTGTTGTGCGGTCGCGGCGCAGTGCTGAGCGGCATCGAGGATGCACTCGCGGATCAGGCTGCGGTCCGCGCGGGTCAGGCGTGCCTCTTCCTTCGCTTCACCGCCTGTGATCATCAACCGCGCGGTAATCTCCAGTTCGCCCAGCACGTCGCGCTGCTCATCACTGTCCGGTGCGGTTTCATCTAGGTCTTCGGTCGACAGGCTGGCCACCTGGTCCGGGTGCTCGATCAGGCGCCGCGCATCGGCGAAAGGTGCCAGGCTTAAGCCACTGCCGGGTTTGAGCTGCACCTTGTTGACGGACAACCCGAGCGTGGCGAAGTAGTCGCCCTGCAGGCCAAAGGAGTTGCCCGCTTCGACGATGAATAGCCGCGGCCGGTATACGGCCATGACCTGCATCAGGATCGAGACCAGGGTGGCCGATTTGCCGGCGCCGGTCGGCCCGAACAACAGCAGGTGGCCATTCATCGAGCGGTCGAAGCGCGACAGCGGGTCGAACGACAGCGGTGCACCCCCACGATTGAAAAAGGTGATGCCCGGGTTGCCGGTACCGATGCTGCGTCCCCAAAGCGGCAATAGGTTGGCGACATGCTGGGCAAACAGCAGTCGGGTGTACCAGTTGCGCGTATCTCGGGCGGGGTTGTAGACCATCGGCAACCAGCGCAGGTAGCTGTTGCAGGCGGCCACTTCATTGCCCTCACGCACCGGCTGCAGGCCGGCACCGAGCAGCACGTTGGCAGCCTGGACCGAACGTTGGCGCAGCTGCTGTTCATCGGCACCACGCAGGTACAGCGCCAACGTGCCGCGGTACAGCTTGTGCTGGCGACCAATCAGCGCACGGGCTTCTTCCACGTCCTGGCGGGTCTGGGTTGAAGCGAGGTTCTCACCGATGGCTTTGCGCGCCAGTCGGTTGAGCTGCTCCTCAAGCACATCCTGGGGCGTGATCACCAGGGTCAGGCTCATCAGCGCCTGTTCAGGCAACTGATCGAACAAGGCGTTCAACGCCTCGCCTTTGCGCGTTTCGCCGGTCAGCTGGCCTATATGCGGCGGCCTTCGCAGCTTGTCAACCACCATCACCGCGTGGCGCTGTTGCTCGAAGGACCAGAGGCCCTGGTCGCTATCGGAGCGCGGTTCCTGGAAGAACAGCCGCTCGGCAAAATCGTGGTCGAATGGCAGCGGCAGGTCCTCGCCGTCGTCCATCTCCGGATAGGGCACACGTCGATAGAATGCCGCGGGGGATTCGTCGGTGAGGGCAGGGCACGGGTTGAACCAGGGAAGCAACCAGGCGTAGAAGTCGCGTCCGGTCAACCGGTGAGGGCTGACCCCGCAGGCCTGCAGCGAAGCCACCAGGCGGTCGCAGGTGCGGCTCAGCAGTTGAGTCGGGCTCTGCCCGTCATCGTCACCCTGGTCCCCGAGCCAGCGGTACACAACTAGGCGAATCCGCCGATTGCTGCCGCGCCAAGGCAGGCGGGACACGACATGGTCGTCGAACAGCCCGCCCGGCTTGGCGATGGCGTCGAGGTGACGCTGCATCGAAGTGAGGAAGGCTTGGGTAAACGGTGTGCCGCGAGCCCTTGGCGCGATATAGCGCTCCAGCCGCTCGAGGTACGGGGCAAAGTCACTGTCGTCCTGGCAGAAGAACTGCACCACCCAGGGCGCCTGCTCCAGTTCGTCGAAGCTGTCCTGGAGCGCATCCTCCAGGGCGTCACGAGCCGCCATCAACCACTCGGGCTCACGGCCCTCGGTACCGATCGGCTGCAGCTCGAACACCGCACCCACCGAGCGGTTGTCGTCGAGCAGAAAGCACTGCTCGTCCTCGAGGTATTCGACCCAGGGCAGGTGATCGGCAAAGCTGGGATTGTGAGCATACTGGGCGGCCTCGTCGGCAAGCGTCGCGCGCCGGCGCTGCGCAGCGCGCCAGGGCTTCCAGCGTGGCGCGTTGCTACTTGCGTCATCGGCCATCACAGATCGTCCAGGCGTTCGCCGGGCAGCGCGTACTGGACCTTCTCGTACAGCGGGAAGACGGTCGAGTAGCCTGGTACCGGGGTCTGCTGGGTACCGGCCAGGTGCGGGTACACGTACATGACCAGGTCCGGGTTGGGCAGGCGCGGGAACTGGGCGCGGATCTCGTTGGCCGCGGTGCGCGTGTACGCGCTTTGGTCGCCTATCAGGCGCTCAGGGTCGAGCACCGGACGGCGCAGTTCGCCACGCGCTTCCTGCAGCTGTTGCTGGGATCCGACGGAGCCACCGCCGTTCCAGATGTCCAGCATGGTTTGATCGCCATGGGGCAGCATTTCCTCCTTGCTGGTGGAGCAGCCGCCCAGGTGCAGGGCGAGCAGCAGACTAATCCAGATCCAGTACCGAAACGGATGGGCTTTCATGGTTCACTCTCCGGCCTTTCGGCTCGTAGTCGATGCTGATCTCGTGATCTAGGTGAAGCGCCACCTTGGCCCCCGGCGGTACGTAGATGGCGGCAAAGGCTTCACCATAGAGCTTGTTGATCCACTCACGGATGTCGCCGATTCCACCGCTGATCACCGAGTTCAGCGCGCTGTTGCCACTGTTCTGGGTCAAGCCCAGGCTGCCGCCGGCCGAGTTGATGAATGAGGTGTTGGTCTGCTCGCTGCCCAGGGCCGCGGCGAAGCCCGCGCCGGCCGCCGTGATCAGGCTCTGGCTACCCAGGTATTGCTGGGCGTTGGAGCGGCGCTCCCCAGAAATGCAGGGAATGCCGTAGGGATCGGAGATGTACCCCAGCCCGCCACGGATCTTCTCGGTGTCCGAGGTCTGGGCGCTGCTGCGATTGCGGCTGACGACCTTCTGCGGCTGTGGCACCGTGCGAACGGTCCCGTCGCTGAAGGTAAAGGTGATGGACTCAACCTGGCCGCGCACGCAGGACAACGTCCAGTCGCCGGCAGCGGTGCCGCTCATGACCGCGCCGACCACGTCCGGTAGGTCGATGCCGTTGGCGGTGAGGTTGTCCGGGCCCACCAGCACCTTGAACGGATAGGGGTCATTCACGGTGCCGTCCACCGGGACACGGCCAATCAGCGCGGTCATGGCGATCGAGCCCATCAGGGTCGAGTTTTCAGGGAGGGTGTAAACGGGCTTGGCGCCCTCGGCGCGGTCCTGAGCGTTCTCCAGGTCACGCTCGTCTTTGGCGACCGCCCGCAAACGGTCCTGCCCTCGATCAATGGCGTTGTTGTCCAGGCCGTGCAGGTCTTTGAACGTCGACGTCAGCGATGACAGCGGACCGTCAGCTTTGCTGGCGTCGTCCTGGCCGGTGCGGGCATTTGACGGCTCGATCCACTGCACTGCGTCAGGCGCTGATTGCGCACGAGAAAACTGTTGTTCATCGCCGGGATCAAGACCAAAGCCTGCGGGCACATCCGACGTCGCGGCCGGCTTGCTGGTGAGTTGGTCCTTGAGCCTGGACAGCAGGCCCTGAGTTTCGCGGTGCTGCTGCTCAGCCTTCTGCCGGGCATCGTTGGCCTGCTGGCGCTGCTCGGTGACCTGCTGGGTGACGCTGCTCAAGGTGGTCTGGATGCGCGTGTCGATATTGCCTTCGCGCGAGCGCAGCCGCTTGTTCTCGGTCTGCAGGGCATCGTTGCCTTTCTTCAGCGTCTGCATCTCGCTGCGCATCGCTTTGACCTGGCCGATCAGGGTGGCCACCGTATCGCGCGGAGTGTCACCCGCGATGCCCAAGGCCTTGGCTTGTTCTGCGCTAAGTGTGGTTTTGTCCGGATCGTGCGCGGTCTGGCCTTCCGGCGTGGCAATCCAGGACTTGCCGATGATCAGCACGATGCCCAGCAGGACCCCGGGTACCAGCCACTTCAGCAGGCCGTTAGCTTTCATGATCGGCAGCCTCCGGTGTGGGCGCGGGCAACAGCAGTGCGTGCTTCAGGTCACCGCCGCGGGTGACGAGGTAGGCCACGGTGGTGTCCTCAGGCGTGCCGGCGAGGCCGAGGTCTGCGTGCTGAAACGTTGCGGCGTACAGCGTCGCGTGCAGGTGACGCGGGTCCAGCGCGACCTTGCCGGGCCCGCGATTCACGATCTTTACCGCCGTTACCCAGTAGTTGCCCAGCCGCCACGCTGCAAGCGCCTTGATCGACACTCGTGCGGTCGGCAGCAAGGTCCTGAGCGCGGCGGAGTCGCTCAGTGGTACCCGCCGCACACCGGGCAATGGCGCCACAGTACGCAGAGGTGCATAGAGGTTCTGTGCGGCATAGCGGGTAAGCATCACCGGCACCGGCGTCGCCGCGGGTGCGGCATCCTTCGCGACTTCCATGTCCGGCGACTGAGCCTGGGCCACGATTTTGACCGGCTCCAGAGACTCGCTGCCATCAAGCGCTTCTATGTCGATCAGGATGATGTCGCCGGACTTCACGGACTGCAGCTGCAACCGAGTAGGGGGAATCGCTTCCGCAGCTCGCAGGTATACCGTCCCGCCGACCGACTGCACGCGAAGCTTGCTGGCGATCGCGCTGGGCAGTCCGACGCGAACATCTTCATCCAGCATTAGCACCCGCTCCTGTCCCACCGTAAGCGGAACGGCCAAGGGCAGGCGGTCCCAGTATTTGACCTCGACGGCTCCGACCGCTGAACACCAGCCGCTGGCCATCACCAGAATCAGGATCAAGACACGCATCATTACGCACCTCCCGGCAGCGTCAGCTTCTGCGGTGTGCCTTCGTAGCAGTCCAGGGCCAGGCCCCACTTGTTGCGTTCAGGGTCGACGTCAAAGCGCACCACTCGCAGCGGATAACGCACCACTACCCGCTTTACCGGCTCGGCAGCGTAGTATTCGTCGGCGTTGAGGTCGAGCTTGACCAGCCAGCTGTGCTTATCCAGCTGCTTCACCCGCAGGTCGGGGTCGTCGCTGTACCCGCGGCCCAGCACCTCATATACCCCGCGCACCCGGCCACGCAGCTCGCCGGCGGCCTTGCGATATTCGAAGTCGCCGTCGAAGAACGTCTTGCACGCGGGCGTCAGGTAGGGCTGCAGGGCAAAGATGGCACGGTGATAGTCGATCTCACCGTCGGTGGGCCAGCGGTTGAGTTGGCCGAAGATGTACAGGGCGAAGGCGTAGATGTTTTCCGACGGCACATCCCACCACTTACGGGTGCTGCCTGAGCGCAGATCAGGCGGTACGTGGATGGTGAGTTCGGAGGGCGCGGTCTGCCAGCCGTACCACAGGCCGCCGCACAGCAGCGCCAGGATTGCTACGGCCAGCCGCAGACTAAAAATGTGCGCCTGCTGGGCATCCACCTTGTTGCGGAAGCGGCTCATGGGTTGGCCCTCCTATGCCGGCGAGTCCGGCGCACGGTCCACGGTCCCGAATGCAGGATCAGTTGGTGCGAACCGATGCCCCAGTGCACCGCCATGTGCCACTGCAGCCGCCGGTACAACCAGGTTTCGGGGCGGGCACGCTTGGCCCGGCGCAGCAGTTTGCCGCCGCCGAGTAACACCAACGCCATGCACACGAACATGCAGGTGGGGAGGGTGGCGATGGAGGCGGTGGCCACCGCCAGCGGCGCACCGAGGATCACACCCAGCGCGGCACCGACGATCAGGGCGACCCACATCTCGTCATTGGTGAGGCCGCGCAGGACGGCCGGATCACGGTTGAGACGCTCCGGTAGGAAGGTCAGCGTGCCGTCAGGCAGCGTGGCGGGGACGTCGGACATGGTGACCTCACAGAATCGTCGCGGCTTTGGTGAGGAACCACAGGATCACCACCACCAGCAGTGCGCCCACGCCTACTACGGCACCGAGGTCCTTCCAGGTCTTGCGCTGGTTCTGAACGTCGGCGTAGACCGTCAGCGAATGCCAAGCCACACCGAGAAACGCGAGGGTGGCGATCAGCAGGCCGAGCAGAATGCCGCCGTCGTAAGCGTAGTTCTTGATGGTGTCGATCAGGCCTGAACCTTCGCCGCGAGAGGGCGCTTCCATGGTCGGCAGGTCAGCCCAGGCGAGCGTCGAACTCAGCAGCACCAGGCCGGCGAACAGGGCTTTCGAACAGCTAGCCCGCAGTTTGAGAAGCGGGCGATGGCAACGGCGTGAAGTGTTCATGGCAGGTCTCCTGGTTACGACAGCATGAAAAACATCAGCACGATCAGGGCGAGGACCAAGCGCAGCGTGCTGCCGCCGAGCGCACCGAACGTGATGTTGCCGGCCGCCCAGCCGCGGTAGCCGGTCCACAGCGCCCAGGCGCACCAGAGCAACGCGAGCGCCAGTACCGATGAGCGCCACAGCACCGAACTGAGCTGAGGTGTAAATCCGGCCCCGACCAAAAACGCATTGAGTTGGGCATCAGTCATGCTCATCGGAGGGGACCCAGTGGGGGACTTCAGCACGGTAATCACCGGTTAGCTCGACCAAATCAGTTGGCTGCGCGCGTGAGGGGGACAGGTATTTGTGGACTCCTTGACGCATACGCTCTAGGTCCGCAGTGAACCTCGGATAATCGAAGCGATAGCGGGCGCCAGCGATATCGACTGAGTCGCTGCTCGCGCGGTTCGCCAACTGTTCGATGGCGGCGATCTGCCGCTGCACCAGGCTCAGATCCAAGCGCTCGCGCACGTCATGAGCGGCAGCACCGAGCGATACCAGACAGACAAGCAGCAGGGAGGGCGAGGTGTTCTTCATGGCGAAATCCAGCCGTAGTAACTGGCGTTTACCCTGAGTGGTTAGAGAGCATTTGGCATGGGTTAAAGGGATCTGCGAGCTTTCGCTTTAAAACAGAAGGATGCAGCGAGAGCACCGTGCACCATCTGTAGCTCGGGCTCCAAGCGGACTGCCACCATTAGCACCGGCAGTTCACTGTTATGACTGCTAGTCTTTGATCGAAACGCAGATGATGAGAAAAACGCCACAGTTCCCCATTTTTGGTCATCCCATGTACATGGATGCGGTAGATGCAATGAAGCTGTTCCACGAGGTGCAGGCAATGTGCAAGGCTGCGGAGCAAATTAAGCGTCTGCGCCTGTTCGCCGAGGCGCAGTTTCAGGCGGTTAATGATTACCAGCTCAAAGCGTCAGGCGGATATGCTGGTCATTCTCACTGACAGGCTCAATCAGATTACCCCCTCGGTTACGGACGTTCCCGACGATGATGCCGACTAGGTACCAGCGGAAATCAGCTGTTGCATGGTATCGCAGTTGATTATTTCGGCCGCATGCGCCGGTGATGTGCCACGAAAAGAGTTCTCATGTGACCAAAGCTCACCGCTGTCGTACCATCGGCACATCGACAGAACGGAGGTTAATCGGTGACTAGTCAGATCAAGCGGATCGTTGTCATTGGCGCGGGCATCATGGGCGCATCCCTGGCGTATCACCTGGCGCGTAAAGGCGCGAATGTCACCGTGGTCGATGCTGAAGATATAGCGTCGGGCGTGACTAGTCGTTCATTCGCATGGATCAACACCTCACCCTCCGAATCCGACCCCATCGCGCAACTGCGTGGTGCCGCAATCGAAGCTTACCGCCAACTCGAAACTGAACTACCGGGCTTGACGGTGCGATGGGCTGGCGCCTTGTCCTACAGCGAGATGTCGAGCGTGGCGTCGACGGGTGAAAGTAGCGCGCCTGTGGCTGACAGGCTCTCTCGATCACAGATTCTAGACCTTGAGCCCAATCTCAGGCACCCACCAGAGTCTGCATCATATGCACCGGCAGAAGGTGCGCTGGACCCCGTGGCCGCTACGCATGCGTTCATCGCAGGTGCCGAGGCTCATGGCGCGAAAGTGCTCACTCGAACGCCTGCGCTAGGTCTTGCATTCCAGCGCGCAAAGGTGAGCGGCGTTGAAACTGAAAGGGGCATCATCGATGCTGATATCGTCGTCGTGGCAGCCGGGACAGGTATAAAAAAGCTGACGGACAGGCTGGAAGTATCGCTTCCAATAGAGGCCTCACCTGCCCTTCTCATCCGCTATAAGACACAACCCAACCTGGTGCGTACCCTCATCTCCAGTCCGGCAATGGAAGTGAGGCAAACAGCGGATGGAGTCTTGCTAGCAGCAGAAGATTACCTGGACGACGCCGTAGAAAATCAGCCGAAAGCGATTGCGCTACGAACAGCCAAGGCTATTCAAAACGAGCTCCATGGAGTTACTTCAATAGAGCCGGAGTGGGTTGGTGTCGGGCTCAGACCCATGCCTGCAGATGGCATTCCTATCATCGGTTACCTACCCAAAGTTGCCGGTGTCTATGTATGTGCAGTGCACCCTGGTATCACATTGGCGGCGTTAGTGGGGCGGCTCGCCAGCGAGGAAATCATCAATGGCGAAATATCCAGTGCTCTGGGGCCATGTCGACCAGATCGTTTCTTTCCAAGATAGTGGTTCTGGTTGTGATGCCACCATGGACCCATGGCAGACTCCTGCAGCCCACTCGAACAGCTTTCAATAGCGGACAGTCAAAGATATTTTTTAAACGTTGCAGCGGTGATTGCCACCATCCATCCAAGCAATGCAGCGCATGGCAGTAACACCCAAATAGGATTAACCGAGAAGGGGAGGGAGAGGTAAATTACCCAGGGGCTCAACATCAATGGCAACAATGTCCGCTTCGCTCGGTGGTAGATAAAGCTGCTTTCCCGGCCGGCTCCGAATTTGCGCAGGTCACGCCGCATCAAGCCATCGACGGTTCCGGTAACTACAGCAAGCAGGAACAGAGGCATAGCGAGCACGAGGACGGTCAGGCGTACCACAAAGGTGAAAACGGTGAATAGGGTTGCCAACAGGTAGTCCTGAATCACAATGTAGGCCTGTGCGATCTGCCCCGGTAATGAAGCTTCTCGACTTAGCAATTTTAGGTGGGTGTCGGATTGTGCCCATCCGGAGCGCACTACGAACCAGTCGTGCAGGTGTTCGATCACCTTAGCGGTAGCTTGCTCCGGTTCTTGCACGAGCAGCGAACTCTTGAAGTGACTACTGAGCCAGCCCAGCTCACTCAGCCACATGGCATAGCTGTGATGCCATCCCTGTTCTGGCCAGAACCAAGAAATGCCCACGAACTCCAGCACGATGGAGAAGATCAGCGAAGCGAACAGCAGACCGAGGAGCCGCAGACAAAGTTCGAGCATACCGAAGATGAGCCCGGAACGTCGTTGCACAGCAGGTGGACTGGCTGGGGTGGTAGGCATATAGAGCTCCACACAGTGCTCATTTGCTCACGGTGCGTTCACGAGGAGAGCTTGCGCCCTGGTAGAGGCATCTCGGGATCGAAATCGATCGTCGGAGCACCGCCGGCGCTGCTCCACCAATTTTCCGCATTGGCGTTGTAGGACTCGCGCATGCGCGCGGCCAGGGCCTGCAGATCCGTCGGCATCACATCGTCGCTGGCCGGCTTCGGCAGCGGCATACGCACCTTCCACAGTTGCCCGCCTTCCTGGAACGAGAACATCTGCCCCTTGGGCAGAGCGATGATGTGTGCCGGCTCAATCAACGTTACCCCCGTGGTAGTGATCCGGTCTTGCGAGGAGGAGGTAAAATCCGTGCGGGCATCCGGATCCGCGGTGTCCGTCGCACCTGAGACTAGGGTACGTGTCTGCACGTTGACCTTGGGCAATTGATTGGTGAGCAGTTCTGCGGTCGCGGTTTCCCGCACACGCAGCATCTGCAGAGTGTTGAAATTGCCGATGACCTGGCCGGCCTTGGCTCGGCTGCCGATACGTGCCTCTATATCGCTCAAGGTCTGGGTATAGGCAGTGACTTGGATACCGGCACCGCCGCCCTTGTTGATAAGCGGAATGAACTCGTCGCCCATCAATTCGTTGAATTCGTCTGCGTGCAGGTTGATGGGCACCTTGTCAGATGCGCTGGAGGAACCTGGCAAACCGTGATCAATGCCGTGCTTATAGATGTGGCCGGCGACGGAGACCAGATCGGCAAACATCGAGTTACCGACGGCACCGGCGACTTCGGCATCGGACAACGCATCCAGGCCGACGTAGACGATGCCGCGCTTGCGAATGACCTGCAGCCAGTCGAAGATCGGCCGTGGGTCGTCGAGGTCGGTGTAGTTTGGCGCGAGCAGTTGCGCGGTCTTGCCGCTGGTGAGTTTTTCCAGCAGCGGTAGCAGAGAAGCCACAATCTTGTCGAAGTAAGTGCGGTCGTAGCGCACGGCCGAGCGCAGGCCGTCCATGACGGGGTCGAAGATGCGCTTGGCGGTCAGGTATTGCTCGATGGCGACCACGCGTTTTTCCCGGCCAACCATGTGACGCGGGATGTTCTTCTCGTTCAAGCGGCCCTCAATCTGCACAATCGCTTCCCAGGCCAGCGGATCATGGCGGGCGAAGAAGTGTTGGGCATACTCGATGAACAGCGCATCGATGTTGACCACATGGCGCTGGATCTGGAGGTAGTCCGGGCGGCGGCCGAGTTCAATCAGGGCTCGGGCGATGATGTTGACGAAGCGCCAGGCGAACTCGCGGAATGCCGCCGAGTTGCCCTCGCCACTCAACTGGCCGGCGATCCGGGTGGCGACTTCCGAAATGCGGCCGAAGCGGCCGATGGCGTTGTAGCGTGCGGAGATCTCCGGCCAGCCCAGGTGGAACACATAGAACTCGTGTTCACGGCCAGCGCGCCGCGCCTCGACATACATGCGCTTGAGCAGATCGGCGTCGCCCTTGGGGTCGAAGACAATGACCACTTCCCGGCTTGGGCGGTGGATGTCCTGGGTGATATACACCTCGGCCAGGCGCGTTTTGCCTACCCGGGTGGTGCCCAGCACCAAGGTATGTCCGACCCGTTCGCCGAGCGGCAGGCTGGCTTCCTGTTCCTTCGGTTCGACGCCGTGCAGCAATGGCGAGCCACCCACCGGCGGTAATGGACGCACCGGATTGAACGGGCTGTCCCAAGCGGTCAGGCGAGGCAGCAGCGAAAGCCCCGTCGGGGCTTTCTCCAGCAGCTGTTCCATCCGTCGCGCCCACTGGTGGGCAGCCGACTGGTTGACATAGTGGGCCAGCGCCGGGTCCTGAGCTTCGAGCAGGCGCTGCGTATGCAGGCGGGTCCAGCGAAAGCCACGGCCCATGAACAGGCGCTTGCTACTCACCGGAATCTGCCGGCTGGTCAGCGAATAGCGCGGCAGGCGGCGGATATTGCGCCGGTAGCGTAGGACGATCCGCGCCTCGTTGAGCCGCTTCAGGCCGAACGCGGTATACGCCAGCGCCATGCCTGTCCCTACCTCAGGCGACAGTGCCACGGCCCAGGGCGAGTGCAGGCATAGGGCTCCGGCGCCAGCGCAGATGCCCACGGTGTACAGTTCCACCGCCGGGCGCAGCAGGGATTCCATCGCGTGCTCGCCCATGAGGTGCCCTCACTGTTCCAGACCGGTGGGCGTGATCAGCACCGGGTAGTGCTCCAGCTCCAACCGCTCGGCGATGTCGTCACCGCTGACCGGCCAGATACTCAGCTTGGGCGCTGTCATCTGGATGCGCCGCAGTGCCCGCGCGTCGTCGACCTCGACCGCCAACCCGTTGGCGCCCAACTCTTGTAGTGCTTGGGCGTGCCGCGACAGCCACTCCAGGGAAGTAGTGTCCTGCCCAACCAGGAACAGCGGCGTCATGCCGGGCAGGCTCAACGCCCTAGATGGCACGGCGCCTGGCGAGAGGCGAGCGCTGCGCACCGGTAGCACCCAGTTCAGCGTGGTGGGGGCGGGTGGACTGTTGGTCTCAGCGCTCGCGGCAAGCGACAGCCAAGGGCAGAGGGCCAGGGCCACCAAGCGCAAACAGCTCATGGCAGGGTCCGCCCTAGTGCAGTCGCGATTGGCTGGACGCGTTGCCAGTGACGGTTGAACTGACGGCGATAGCGCGCCGCTGGGGGACCACCAGCAGGCCGGTGATAGCGGCCGGCGGCGACAACCCAGTCACCGGTGTCGACATAGTGCGCACGCAATAGTTCGGCGGTGACGGCGAGGTTCATGCGGGGATCGAGGGCATCGCAGGCGCTGGCATAGCGGTTGGGGTGATAACCCAGGTTGGTTTGGCCCAGCCCCACATCAATGCGCTTCGGGTCGTGATGGCTGAGGGCCCCCCTCAGCGCAACACACGCCTCGTCGCGCCGGGCAAACCGCAGCGGTGATCCGGCGACATTCAAGGTCCAGGGCCAGGGCATGAGGCGACCGCGCAGCGGCGTACCACTTTCCTGCAGGGCAATGGCGAACAGCACCGAGGCGGGGATACCGGCGCGCGCGGCCGCCAATTGATACGCCGGCGGCGGCAAATTACCTGCATGAATGGCGGCGGCGCTGACCATCGCCAGGGTGAGAATCAGTCGATGTGTTGCCATTTTCCGTCCACCTGCTGATAGCGGGCTGGCAGGGGCCGGCTGGCGCCCAGGGCAAACCAGCGGCCGCGGTCATGGTTCAAGGTGACCTGGCCGCCGCTGACTTGGGCGGCAGTGATGCCTGCGCGTTGCGCCCATTTGCGCAGTTGCGCATCGTTGCCTTGGCTGCCGACCAGGTACACATCCAGCCGCGCACCGGCCTTCAGCCATTGTTGGAGGTTGGTCACGCAGAGGGCGCAGTGGTCCTCCACGAAAAGGGCCGTGCGGCTGCTGCTCGAGGGGCCGGCCTCGTCGTTCATTCCCTGCACGGGCTGCAGACCCGGAAACAGCCGCGCCCAGGCAGCGGTGTAGGCTTTCTGGTAGGCCAGTTCGCGCTCGGCACGCCTGGCTTCCAGGCGGACCTGCAGCTCGGCGTAGCGCTGCCGCTCCTGATCCGAGTTGGCCTCGACACCCAGGGTGGTGAGCGGATCAAGTTGCGGCGACCAGAAATGGCGGGGGCCGGTCTGCAGGCGCTCAAAGGTGGCCCATTCGTCATCCGTCAGGCCCCAGGCCTTGGCCTGGTCTGCTGCAGACGTCTGCCGTGCCAGCGGCAACTGCTCACTGAACTCCACCTGAGCGTCGACATGTTTGGCGACGCTCAAGCCCTGATCGGCGAACACGTAAGCCGGCAGTAGGAGGAGCGCAACCGCGGAAAACCTATGCACGTTCACCTCCTCACGGGATGGGCAGTGTGCGATCACCATGGCCCGGGACGTGGAACACGGCCTGGCCCTCGCGAATGGCCCGTAGTTGCCAGCCGTTCAAGCTGTCACCGGGCTGGAGCAGGTGCACGGTCGACAGTGCTTGGGCGCCGGCAGGCAGGGCGGCCACGAACCTGAGGCTGCCGCGCGTCTCGATACCCTGCAGGGTGAAGGGCGGCTGCGGCGCTTTGGCTTTTGATTGATTGCTGATGGGGGATGTTGGGGAGGAAGGGGCGGCCGGCACTTTAGGGGCGGTCGAGAGATTCTCGAGTAGCTCTTCTGCCGCGCCCATGCGTTGCGCCAAGGCGGTCAGATCGGCGCCGCTCGGTCCTGGCGGTACCGCTTGCAGGGCCCTGACGGACGCCGCCAACTCGTCGAGTTGCTGGCCGAGCTTTGCCTGTGCACTGGTGTGCTGGTGTTGTGAGACTTCCAGTGCCGCGACTTGTGGTGGCAGCGTGGCGAGCGTGCTGCGCAATTCACCGATGTCGCGGCGCAATGACGGGCTGGGATCAGCCGGCGTATTGCGTGCGGCGGTCTGCAGTTCAGCCAGTTGCTGGTGCTGGTTGTAGCTTTCGGCAGCGAGGACGGCGGCACCCAGGCACAGGGCGCCGATCACCAAGGCCTGAAAATGGTGAACCTTCATGGCGCGGTCTCCAGTGTCGAGAAGGGTGGTTCGGGCGTGGGCAGACGCAGGACGTGGCACACGGTCCGCTCGACCGGGTCAATGTCCAGTCGCCAAGCGGGGCCGCCGATGACGGTCAAGGCATCCAGTAGCGAGATCGGTCCGAGGTCGTGATGGACGGCGGGCAAGGGGCGGCCGAACAACCGCGCCACGGCAGGGCTGTCGGGACAGAGGGAGTAGCCCGAGTGCTGCAGCACGTGGCGCAGTGCTTCACCGACCGTCGCGTGCAGCGCGGGGGCGATCTGGAGGTTGACCAACTGATACAGCGGTTGGCGCTGTTCTAGCGTTGGCCGGGTGCTGGCCAAGGTGTAGCGGTCCTGGCGGACCCAGGCGGGTACCGGGGATTTTGGCTTGGCCGCTGCGGTCGGGGCCGGTGCAGGTGGTGCAGGGGTGGGCGCCGGTGGCGGCGTTCTGCAGCCCAGCAACGTGAGCATCAGTCCAAGCGTGAAGAAGGTGGGGGTATGCATGACCAGGTCTCGACAAAAGATGCCGACACCTTGTCGAAAAGCCAGAGTGCGCCCCCACTGAAAAATCGAATCTCGCCGGCCGAATTACGCTGGCGTAACCATGAAAAAGGCGCCCGGAGGGCGCCTTGAGATCAATCTTCGGTGAACAACGGCAGTTCGGGGAGGGGCCGCGCATCAGGGTCGAAGATCAGCAATCGTCGGCATAGGTGATCTGCATCACGCGTTCGTAGCTCAGACCCTGAACGCCGCGGAGGAAGGGATTATGAATGGGAGTGGACATGAGAGCGCTCCAAGAAGGCGAAGGTCACCCCGTACAGGCAGTGACCCTCCAAGTGGCGGGATGGTCAGATCCAGCCGTAATCGGCCAGCGACAGCGGCGTGCCTTCACCCACGATGATGTGGTCCAGCACACGTACCTCAACCAGGGCCAAGGCTTCGATCAGGCGGTTGGTGAGCACCCGATCGGCACCGCTCGGTTCCGAGCAGCCAGAGGGGTGGTTGTGGCTGAAGATCACCGCGGCGGCGTTGTGCTCGAGTGCCTTGACGACGACTTGGCGCGGGTACACGGAGGCACCGTCGATGCTGCCGGTGAAGAGGATGTCGAAGCTCAGCACGCGGTGGCGCGAGTCTAGGCAGAGCAGGGCAAACACCTCATGGTGATAGGGTGCGAGCTGCAATTTCAGATAGGACGCTGCATCGCAAGGCGTGATCAGTTGTTCGCCGCGCTGAAAGTAACGTTGATCCAGCAATTCCAACGCTTCGGTCAGCAGCGCATCCTCGCGGGCACGCTGGGCCAACGCAGGGTCGAGACGTTCGACTCGGTTCTGGGTAATGTTCAAGGGCAATTCCTCGTGGGAGACGGAGCGCTCCCGGGGGGAGTGCCCCAGGCTGGTAAGAGAGTGGTGAGTCACAGGCGCGTAAAGCGATGTCGAACACCGTGCAGTGGGCTGTGGCAGCCCTCGCACGGTCGGGTGGAAAAGACCTCGATGCCAGTGCCAGTCCAGGGATCGAAATCAGCACTCAGTGGCAACAAGTTTTGCAGTTCGCTGCGCATATGGGCGATGCGTTGGTCGACCTCAGCATCGCTGTAGTACAGCGACAGTGCACTGAAGTCGTCATACGCGACTGCCTGCAAGCAGTCCTCGCATAGCCAGAAGCTTTCCATGGCGGCCTCCGACGTAGATGAACCACAGGCGTTCGTGAAAACGCCTGTGGTTGCCGGTCAAGCTGCCTTAGGCTGACTGGCGAGCTGCGGTGGATTTGCGTGCAGCGGCCGGGGCAGGCTGACGCTGTTCGGCGTCAGTGTCTGCCTCGTCCACTTCCGCTTCAGCCTCAGGGGCCGCAGCAGACTCGGTGCGAGCAGGTGCTCGGTAGCTGAACTGGCCATCGACCTTGATCCACTCGATGAAGATCAGTCGGCCTTTGAGGCTGGCGCCGGGTTGCCCCTTGCGCTCACCTTTCTCGTACAGGAACGGATCGACCCAGAGGTCGCCGATGCGAAACGCGATGAGTACCTTGCGTTCCGCGCGGACGTCTTCCAGGTGCTCACGGATCAGCCGGTCGGCTTCGCCGCTGGCGACCTTGCAATCGAAGCGGGTGTACTCGACCTCGTCCGAGGCACCGTGCAAGGCCGCGATGTCACAGGCCATGAACGCTTGTCCACGGCGGACAGGGACTTCGCGAACACGGTTCAGGTAACCGATGCCTTGGGTGTGCAGGTTGAAATAGGTGGTGGGGGCGTTATTGCTTGCAGTAGTCATGGTGAAGCTCCTGTTCAGCAGAAACGCGGACATTCACCGGCCCTGGCGGCTGGTAAGGTCCGCAAGGGAGAGGTGCAAAAACGTGATCGGTGTGGAGGGCGCTCATCACCGAGGGATCGATGACCGTGCGAGCTGCCGAGCGCGAGTCGCACTTGGGTAGAACCACCCGAAGCGGGCACAGCCTTGAAGGTCCTGGCTGCCTGGGTGCTGTCAACGACAGCGGTGTGCAGCTCATCTATAAGACGCCGCCAAAGGCGCGTCAACCAAGGATTGCAGGCGGTCTGAGCGAGGGGAATCGGGTGGCTTTCAGTGGATTCAGGGCGGCGAAAAAATAGCCCGACGGTCATCAGGCTAGGAGGAGAGGGACCACCTTTGACTCGTATCCGGACAGCCAAGTCATCGCAAACTTCAAGCTGTCGTTCAGCGCAATCAACCGACCCTTGTCGTGGCCTGGGTCGGAACCAACTGGCACGCATCCGCGCACAAAAGGTGCCCAGTCTTTCGCCGGCGGGCACCGGGGCTGAGCATGGCCGCCGAAGCGGATGACCCCTGCGGCCTGACACAAGCCGCGCGGGTCATCCGCCTCAGTCAGACGCTGATTACATAAGGTGGTCGCTGGGAGCGGTGGAGAAGAGGGCTCCGAACTCACTGAGTCTGACCGAGCTGCCCGGAGCGAATCGGTCTGGGATCGCCAGGGGCGATGGGCCGTCCCACTACAGCAGCGCCGCCGGTCGACGTCAAGCGTTGGCGTCACCGCTATTTGGATCTGACCGGGCGCTTGCTCGTCTTCACGGGCTTCGTGCCCTTGCACTCCGGGTAGCGCGTACACGACCAGAAGTCTCCGGTGCGGCCCTTGCGCTGGCGCATTGCACTGCGACACACCGGGCAACTTGGTCTCTTGGGGGCTGGTAGCGGAAGCGTGAGCGAGCGGTGGTTTTGTACCAGCTGAGTCAGCCATGCCGCCTGCTTGGCGAGGAAGGTATCGACACTGAGCTGGCCTGACTCGATACGGTCCAGCGCCTGCTCCCAAAGAGCGGTCAGTACAGGATCGGCGACCTCCCGTGGTACGGCTTCGATCAGCGTGTGCGCGGCGGCCGATGCCGCGAGGCTGCGCCTTTTTTTCTGCAAGTACCCGTGATTAATCAAGCCCTGGATGATCGCCGCGCGGGTGGCCTCGGTACCAATGCCGATACTGTCCTTGAGCTTTTGCTTGAGCCGCGGATCGTCGACCTGGTTGGCAATGGTCTTCATCGCTTTGACCAGGGTGCCTTCGGTAAAGGCTTTCGGCGGTTGGGTCCGCTGAGCGGAGACCATGGCGTTCAGCAGCGTGATGTCAGCGCCTTCGCGCAACGTGGGCAGCGGTTGGCTAGGTTCTGGCCGGTCGCTGTCACCGAGCTCGTCGATCACGGCTTTCCAGCCGCGCACCTGGATCTGCTTGCCGCGGGCGATCAGGCGGTCTTGACCCTCCTGCAGCAGCACCTGGCTCTTCAGATATTCATGATCAGGGAGGAATTGGGCCAGGTAGCGGGCGCGGATCAGCGAGTAGACGGCGCGCTCCTGCTCGGACAACTTCGCCAGGTCGATGACCACTGCGGTGGGGATGATGCCGTGGTGCGCGGTGATCTTGGCCGTGTTCCAGGCGCGCGACCGTCGCGCTGGGTCAGCCAATTTCAAGCACTGTGCTAGGGACGGCGACGCGGCGGCGAGCGCTCGCAGTACCTTGGGCACGTCATCCAGCATGCTCTCGGGCAGGAAGCCGCAGTCGGTCCGCGGGTAGGTCGTGGCCTTATGGTTCTCGTACAACGCCTGTGCAGCGGCCAGTGTTTCTTGAACGCCGAGTCCCAGCATGGCGGAACAGACTTCCTGCAGG
>Ga0247821_10000289_pt1 | contig 28313 bp, 40 predicted proteins | sample 13C_Glycerol_Day_FD_192481 | JGI IMG/M metagenome (GOLD analysis project Ga0247821, IMG submission 192481) | Soil microbial communities from agricultural site in Penn Yan, New York, United States - 13C_Glycerol_Day14 | ecosystem: Environmental > Terrestrial > Soil > Agricultural land | place... | reverse complement strand
GGTCCCTGCCCACCGAATCCGGGGCCGCCCGCATACGTGCCGCCCGTGAACTCCTGCGTGCCGGAGCCGGACTCCCGCGCAGCGTGGAGGAGTTCGCGCGGCTCGCCGTAGCGGCCGGCCGCTTCCAAGACCGCACCGTACCGACAGGCCCGTGATGGGTAACCCGCAACCCCGAGATGGGAGCACGACATGAGTGACCACGACGACACGGCGATGGACGTCTCGGACGACACCGAAGACGAGCAGGAAGTCGACGAGTCGACCAGCGACACGGACGAAGGCGGCGAGGAGGCCGGGCGCAGCGAGGCACCCAAGCCGAAGCCGCCCGCCGGCACGCCGGACGCCAAGACAGAGGACCCATACTCGCCTCCGTCCGAGACGGAGTGGCGCAAGACGCAGGCCGCGCTGAAGAAGGCCAACGAAGACGGCAAGCGGCACCGGCTCCGCAACAAGGAGCTGGAGGAAGCGGCCCGCTCCAACGAGACGGAGCATGAGAAGGCGCTGCGTGAGGCCCGGGAACAGGGCGAGGCCCGCTACCGGGCGCCGCTGGTGAAGGCCGCCGCCCGTGCAGCCCTGTCGGAGGCCGGGCTGAGCGGAACCACGGACCGCGTCATGCGACTCCTCGACCTCGAGGCCCTCTCGGTCGACGACGACGGCGACGTCATCGGCGTGGACGGCGAAGTAGCCCGGCTGAAGCAGGAGTACCCGGAGTTCTTCCAGTCGGCGAAGCCCAAGCCGAAGCCGCGTCCGACGGCGGCGGACCGGCAGCCGGCTGAGGAGAAGCCGCGGTCATCGGCGGAACGGCACGCGATGAAGGTGCTGGGCCGCACGGGTTGACAATCGAAGGTATATTCATCACTAGGTGAATTGATCCGGTGATCGGATCGGCCGCCGCCCTTACTTGCGAAGGCGCCCGTGATGGGGCCCGAGCCTCAACCGCTTCCCCATCACGCGCCCGCAGGAGGGCTCCACCGTGGCACGCAACACCTATGAGGCATGGATCCCGGAGGAGGACTCCTCCGAGGTCATCACCCGCGTCAACCAGATGTCGGCCGTCGAGGCGCTCGCCTCCCCGGAGACGATGAGCTCCAACACCAAGTCCATCCCGCGGTCCGCGGGTGTCGGTGTGAGCCTGGTCGACAAGGGCGGCACGTACTCCGAGGACACGTCGACCAACGACGACATCACCCTCACGGCGAAGAAGATCGGCAAGGCGATCCGGATCGCCGAAGAGGACATCGACGACTCCCTCGCCAACGTCATCTCGACCAAGCAGAAGGACTGGGCGACCAGCTACGCCAAGTACCTCGACAACGCCACCCTCGCCGTCTCGGCGACCGCCGGCTCGAACGTCCCGTTCAACTCGGTCTACTACACGCTGACGCAGGCCGACTCCGGCGTCGGCTACACCGCCAACGACAACGTCACCGTCGCGTCCAGCGCGGTCACGTACAACAACCTGTCCGACACCCTGTCGGACGTCGAAGGCGGCGACTACTTCGACCTGTCCCGCATGGTCGTCATCGCCCACCCGTCCTTCCGCGGCGTGCTCCGCACCATCAAGGACGACCAGGGCCAGCCCGTCTTCGTGCAGGGCCAGGGCGGCGACCGCGGAACCCCCGACACCCTGTTCGACCTGCCGGTGCGCTGGTCGCTCGGCTGCCGGATCTCCGCCACCGCCACCGACGCGCCGACCGGCAAGCCGATCCTCGTCGTCGTCAACGCCGACTTCCTGCGCCTGGGCCGCCGCTCCGGCCCTGAGTCCATCTTCATCGACGGCCGCGACGGCCTGTCCGCGCTGACGGACGAGTCGATCCTGAAGATGCGCGCCCGCCGCGGCTTCGCCCTCGGCCACCCGAAGGCCGCCGCCGTCCTCGTCGGAGTCTGATCATGCCCCCGGCAAAGAAGACGGCAGCGAAGAAGCCCGAGCCCGAGGCGGAGGTCGCCAAGCGCTCCGCCGACGGCAGCGAAGGCACGCGCCACGTCAAGGAGTTCGTGCTGTTCGGGACCGCCCTGCCCGAGGAGGACGGCCCGGAGCACGACCCGAACAAGGTCGGCGTGCTGCAGGAAGCGATCCAGCGGGGCCTGCACCCGCGCGGCGACGTGTCCCTCGACGGCGTCGCCACGCTCGACGACGGCGTGTCCCGGCTGTTCCGGTACAGCGTCGAAGTCGTACCCGCGGCCCTGGATTCCGAGCCGCAGAGCACCACCACGCCCCGCGACAAGATCGAGGGCTGACGCATGGTCGACGCCTGGGCCACACCACAGCAGGTCATCGACCTCACCGGTGTCACGGTGAGCGGTGCCCAGCTGACACGCGCCCAGGCGTCGATCGAGATGTACAGCAACCGCATCTACGCCGACACCGACCGCATCCGCACCCGTGACGTGTACTGGCTGGGCCTCGCCGTGGCCTACCAAGCAGCCTGGGAAGCCGGCCAGTACGACCTCAACACCCGCATCAACGCCAACCAGGTCCAGCAGGACGGCGTCGTCGCCAACCTCAACGACTCCGCGTTGACGCTCGGGCCGCGGGCCAAGCAGGCGCTGCAGCGCTGTTCCTGGATGCGGGGCCGCACCATCCACGTGCGGTCCCCGTTCGAGGACGGGCAGCGCGGCTACGGCAACGCCCTGTCCGACGCCGACGACGAGCAGTTCCCGTGGGTGCCGATGGGGGGCGGCTGATGTTCCTGGCCACCACCACCGTCAGCATCCTCGGCGGCGCCAGCGAGGACGAGTTCGGCGATGACACCGACGGCACCACCGTCCTCGCCTCCGACGTTTCTGCCTCGCTGATCGAGGCGACACGCACCGCGATGGAGCCCGTCACCGGCACCCCCCGCATCATCCGCACCCACATCTGCCGCCTCCCCCCGGGCACGGCAGTCGACGAAAACACGCGGATCAAGGACGAGCAGACGAACGAGATCTACATCGTCGTCGCCGTCACCCGCAACGCCAACCCGGTCCTCGCACAGCCACTGCGCGCAGACCTGAAACGCACAGGACGAGCCGCCTGAAGGCTCCGACATACCGACCGCCCCACCGGCGCCGCGGCCCGTCAACGGCCGGCCGAGCAGGGCACGAACACCCGCTAGCCGTAGAGGAGGTGCAGGAGAGATGGGCGCTGCGTTCACGCTCACGGTCAACGCCGATTGGCCGAGCGAAGTCGACCGCGCAACCTCCCGCTTCCTCCGCGAACTGGGTCCGGACATCGAGAACGACGCGAAGCGACTCGCCGCCGTCGACACCGGCCTGATGCGCTCCCGGATCTACCACGAGGTCAACGGACTCCAGCTCCGCGTCGGCGTCCGCAACGTCAAGTACTGGATGACCGTCGAGTTCGGCTCCGGACCGCACATCATCACCCCCGTCAACAAGAAGGCCCTGTACTGGCCGGGCGCCCGGCACCCGGTTGCGCGCGTCAACCACCCGGGCACTCCCGTACAGCCGTTCCTTCGTCCCGCGCTGTTCCGGCGACGGGAGGCCCTCTGATGGCCACGACCCCGAAAGCGAACTCCGAACTCGTTGCCGTGGCGTGGCTTCTCGGCGCCGCAGGCATCCAGGCGGGGCAGGTCGCCACAACCCTGCCGACCGACACGACGGGCTGGGAAGCCAACGGATTCGTCCTCGTGCCCGCAGTGGTCGGCGGCTCCCCCCAACTGCACTACGCACTGCGTGAACCCGTCGTCCAGGTCGAGACGTGGGCGGCCAACCCGAACTCCGGCAAGCCACCGTGGGGCAAGGCGGCCTCCCTCTTCGAACTGCTCGTCGACGCAACCTACGACGAGTCGCGCATGCAGCGCACTCTCACGCTGCCGGCGGGTTACCCGCAGGCCCGCGTGATGACCGCGCACTTCCTGACCGAGCCCCGCCGGCTGCCTGCCGATGAGGCGTCCTATGCCCGCTTCCAGGCCGACCTCGCCCTGCACTGGATCACCCTCTAGGAGCCTGCCTTGCCGACCGTCCGCACCACCATCCAGCCCCACGTCGACCTCGACGTCTCCGACGCCGAGTACGTCGACCTGCAGCGGCAGGGCCTCCTTGTCGAGACCCCGGCGCCTGCTCCCACCCCTGCCGCCGCACCGGCCAAGAACCCCGCCACCGCGAAGAGCAGCAAGGAGTAGGTCATGGCGGTCACCACCACCAACCTGATCATGGGTCCGGCGGACCTGTACATCGGCAGCTTCGGCGCCACCGAACCCCTCGACACGGCAGTCAACGTCAGCCCGGCGGCGTCGTCGTGGACGGATCTGGGCGGCACGCAGGACGGCGTCAAGCTCAGCGTCGACCAGACGTACACGCCGCTCGAGGTCGACCAGATCGTCGACGAGCCCGGCGCCCGCCTCACCAAGCGCATGTTCACCATCGAGACCAACCTCGCCGAGCCGACGCTGGAGAACCTGAAGTTCCTCCTCAACGACGGCACCGCCGCATCCGGCTCCGGCTACAAGAGCTTCGAGCCGATCTACGCGAGCTCCGCGACGCAGCCCACCTACCGGGCCGTCATCCTCGACGGCTACGCCCCCGGCCAGATCCGGCGCCGCTTCATCATCCGCAAGTGCCTGTCCAACGACAAGGTCGAGTCCACCTACAAGAAGGACGCCCAGACCCTCTTCACCGTCAAGTGGCAGGGCTTCTACGTGTCCTCCGTCATCGCCCCGTTCAAGCTCATCGACGCCACCAGCTAGGGACCCCTCATGGCCAAGACATCCGCCGAGCGACCCGCACTCCCGCACGAGGACGACGAGATCTTCGAGATCACGACGGCCGAGCCGGCGGAAGAGGCAGAGGACCGCCGAACGCTCTTCACCATCGACGGGGAGAAGATCACCGTCCCCAAGGTCGTGGACGAGCGGATCGTGTTCCTCGCCATGAACTACATGCGCACCGAGGGCGCCCTGTTCGGAACCATGTACCTCACCGAACTGCTGCTGGGAACACCGCAGTTCCGGAAGATCGTCGCCCTGCTGGAACAGCGGCGCATCAGCCAGGCCCAGTTCGACAAGATCAGCGCCCGGGTGAACGACCTGTTCTTCCAGCGCACCAGGGGCGAGGCCGGCGAGGACGAGCAGGGAAAAGCTTCACCGGCTTCGCCCAGCGACTCGCCGACCACGCCTGGATCGTCGACCACTACGACGACCTAGACGCCGACTTCCTAGCCGTCTACGGCATCGACCTCGACCGCACCGTGGTCGGCGCCAAACGCTTCCTCGCCCGCGCCGTGCGACTCCCCGCCTACCGGAGTGTCGTAGCCGCGCGCATGGACGCCGAGCAGCAAGACCAACCCGCACCCCCGCAAGGCGACGCCACGCCCGACGTGCCCGTCGACGCAATGAACCTGCTGGTCCCCGGACTGATCGAACGCGCGGAGGTGTAACCCGGTGAGCTTCCTCGTCGCGTCCGGTCACGTACAGGTCGACGCCAACACCCGCGACGCCAAGAACGAGATCCAGGACCTGATCCGCGCAATGGGCGGGGTCAGCCCCACAGCGCAGGCGGCAGCCAACGCGCTCAAGGATCTCGGAAAGCGCGCCACCACGGCCAGCCAGTCCCTCGGCCGGATGGGGGAGCGGGCGGAGGACGCCGAGCGGGCTCTCGCCGGGCTGCGCGCCGTAGCCGGGGACATCCGGGTCAAGGCAGAACTCAACGACGAGACCAGTGCGGGCGTGGCCGCCGTCAAGGCCGCCATCCAGGATCTGAAGGCGCAGAGCCCCGTCCGTATCGATGTCTCTTTCGATGGGGACACGGCGCAGCTCCTGGCCACGGCACAGGCGCTGCGCGACCTGAAGGACAACGCTGGTGATGCCGGTCAGGTGCTGGGCTCCCTCGCGCTACGGGCCGCCGTAGCGGCAGCAGCCCTCAACGAGCTCGAGAACGCGGCGCAGGGCGCATCCAGGGCACTGCGAACGCTCAGGGGCCGAGCGGCTGCCACCGCGGATGCCATGCGGGATCTACGGGATGCGACGAGCCGGACATCGATGGCGCTGCGAACCTTCGGCAACCGCGTCGACGGACTCGATGGCCGCGTCTCAGCTCTGTCGGATCGCACCCGGACCCTGCGTCGCGACATGGACGACCTTGACGGGTCGGTGCGGCGGGTGGCCGGCGGCTTCGGTGCCCTACGTCCCCGGATCGGAGGGGTCGGATCATCTGCCGGGAGCACGTCGGGCAATATGCAGAAGCTGATGGCCGTGGCCATAGCCCTGTCGACGGCGCTGATCCCAGTAGGCGCCAGCCTGACAGCCATCGCGGCCAAGACCGTGGCAGCGGGCGCCGGTGTTGTGGCATTCGCAGTAGCCGTGGCCGGGCAGGTCAAGGATCTCGTTGCGGCGGCGCAGGCGCAGACGAAGTACACCGAAGCCGTCGACGAGCATGGGCGAGGCTCCAAGGAGGCGGCCGAGGCGGCGCTCACGCAGCAGCGCATCCTGGCGAAGATGCCGCCCGCCAGCCAGGAGGCGGCTGCCGCCCTGTCTGTCCTGCGGGAGGAATACCGGGGCTGGTCTGACGCGCTCGCCGCGGACACGATGCCGGTCGTCACCAAGAGCCTCGGCTTGTTCCAGGCGATGCTGCCGAGGCTCACGCCCACAGTGCGAGGCGTCTCGAACGAACTGCAGCACATGCTCGACGTTGCCGCAGGTGGCATGCAGACCCCCGGCTTCGAACGGTTCATGGACAAGCTGGCAGACTGGTCGGCCGGGGCGATCGCCGACGCGACCCGAGGCCTGGTCGAGTTCTCGCAGGCCCTCGACAGCGGCGAAGTCAGCAGCGACCTCGAAGAGTTCATGGACTACGTCCGCGCCAACGGCCCCCTCGTCGGCGAGACGCTCCGCAACCTCGCACGCGCCCTCACGAACCTCATCGTCGGCGCCTCCGACGTCGGCGTCAGCGTCCTGTCCGTGGCGAACGCCTTCGCGAAGATGGTCAACGCCATCCCCCCCGAAGTCCTCAGCACCATCCTGCAGCTCTACGCGGGGATGAAGCTGTTGAAGGTCGGCATGGCCGGCGTTGCAGCCGCCGCATCATCTGCCGCGGTCGCCAACCTGACGGCGTTCGTGCGCGCTGCACGGTTCGGCGGGGTCGGCTCCGCGATCGCCGGTGTGACGCAGCGGATGACGCTGCTGCAGAAGGTCGGCGGCAGCCTGGGCGTCCTCGGCATCGGCGCTTTCGCCATCAACGAACTGGCGAAGGCGTCACGCGGCGCACCGCCGGACGTCGACAAGCTGACGGCTTCCCTCAAGACCCTGTCGGCCACGGGCAAGTTCACGGGGGAGCTGAAGGCCACCTTCGGCGACATGGACGGCTTCGTCGCCAAGCTCGGGAAGCTTCGGACGGAGTCCGCGGCTCTCGAGAAGGCGGAGCCGTTCCTGGCGTTCTCCGGGCTGGGCGCGTTCGCCGACACGGCAGTCACGAAGCTCGACGACCTGGTGCGCGGGACGAAGAGCGTCGGCGCCACGAAGGACGACTTCAAGTCGTTCGACCAGGGGCTCGCGGCGATGGCCACGAACGGCTATGCGAACCAGGCGGCCGAGCAGTTCCGGTCCTTCAAGGCGGCGGCGCTCGCGGGCGGCATGTCCCTGAAGGACTTCAACGCTGCCTTCCCGGAGTACAACGCGGCGGCGGCCGGACTGAAGGCTGAGGCGGAGCTCGCAGCAGCCGGCATGGGCGTCTTCGGACAGCAGGCCCTGGCGACGAAGGCGAAGCTGGACGCGCAGAAGAGCGCGGCGGACGGATTGCGGGCCAGCATACTCGCCCTGAACGACGTGAACCGATCGGCGTATGACGCGCAGATCCAGTTCGAGGCCGGCATCGACGCGCTCACCGCCTCGTTCAAGGAGCACGGCGCCACCCTCAACTTGGACACAGCGGCCGGTCAGGCGAACGGCCAGGCCATGTCGGCGGCGGCCAAGGGGCACGACGAGATGGTTGCGTCGGGGCTTGCGGCTGGCGAGTCCCTCGCTGCCATGACCAGCAAGTCCGACAAGCTCCGCTCCACGATGATGCGGTTGGCGACGGAGGCGTTCGGCGGGAACAAGAAGGCGGCCGAGGAGTACGTCAACAAGTTGCTCGGCGTCCCGTCCGAGGTCAAGACGATGATCAAAGCCGAGCGGCAGGAGGCGATCACCGGACTCCAGGCGGTGCAGGCGGAGATCCGTAAGACGCCCGGCGCGAAGAGCGTCAGGGTCGACACCTTGAACGCCGCCGCCATCAAGGCGCTCGAGGCCGTGGGCTTGAAGACGAAGCAGCTCCCCGACGGTCAGACGCAGGTGTTCACTGCGAACGGCAAGTCCCTGGGCTCGATCGGCGCAGTGCGGTCGGCGCTGGACAAGCTCAACGGCAAGACCGCTAACACGTACACGAACCACAACATCACCTACCACTACCGCTCCGACGGCGCATCCTTCCTCGGGCCGTCCGGCCGGTATGCGACCGGCGGCCGGGTACGCCGCTACGCATCCGGCGGATCGGTGCAGGCGTTCCCGATGGGCGGCTATGTCGACGGCCCCGGTTCGGGCACCTCGGACAGCATCCTCGCCATGATGGGTTCCGGCGCAGCCGCCATGGTTTCCAACACCGAATACGTGATGCGGTCCGCGGCCGTGGCGAAGTACGGCGTGCGGTTCATGGATGCCGTCAACTCCGGGCGACTGCGCCTGCCTGGCTTCGCGAAGGGTGGCAAGCTCACCGAGAAGCAGAAGGCTGCGATCCAGTCGCAGAAGGAGGCCAAGAGCTTCCTGAAGGGCCAGTCCACCCTCACCGACATGTCGATCTTCGCTGGGGTGCAGAACGCGGAGATCAGCAGCAAGCTCGGCAAGGAGCGCTCCGAGTCCGCACTGGTGGACTTCCTCAACCAGCTGCAGACCCAGGTGTCGAAGGCCGGGTTCTCGAAGAAGACGAACGCCGCCCTGCAGGGGCAGATCACCTCCAGCGCCAAGAAGCTGTTCTCCCTGAACGACCAGTACGACAAGGTCACCGCCAGTCTGGAGAAGGCGAAGACGAGCCTCGACGACCTGAAGGGCAAGTTCGACACCCTCAAGACGTCCGTGACCTCGTCGCTGGTTGGCTTCGGGAACATCACCAAGATCGGCAAGTACGGGACCAGCGCCGACACCCTCATCAACCAGCTGCGCTCCGACACCGGGCGCACCACCGAGTTCGCCAAGCAGCTCGAGCAGCTCAAAGCGCGCGGCCTCAACGCCACCGCCATCTCCGACATCGCCGCGGCCGGCGTCACCGGCGGCGGCATGGCGACCGCCCAGTCCCTCCTCAACGCCACCCCCGCCCAGATCGCCGAGATCAACGCCCTGCAGAAGCAGCTCGAGGCATCCGCCAGCAAGGCTGGCACCGTGACCGCGGACGCCATGTACGGGGCCGGGATCCGTGCCGCCGAGGGCCTCGTGAAGGGCCTGACATCGCAGCAGAAGGCCATCGAAGCCTCGATGATGGCCATCGCCAAGTCGATGGAGAAGGCCATCAAGAAGGCCCTCGGGATCAAGAGCCCGAGCAAGGTCATGGAACCCATCGGCGACTTCGCCTTCCAAGGCGTCGAGCAGGGCTGGGTCAAGCGGGCCGCCGCCGGCAACACACTCCTCGCCGGGAACACGGCCGGGCTGCGCGTGCGGCCCGCACTCCTGACCGGCGCCACCTCGGCTGCCCCTGCAACTGCGGCGCCGACGGTCAACCTGACAGCCACGTTCAACACGATGACGCTGCCCACCGCCGCCGAGCGGAAGGCGTTCGCGCAGGCCATGGTCAAGGACTTCAACGACGCACTCCTCGACTACCAGAAGGGCAGGCGCCGCTGATGCCGCAGGGAGACTGGGGAGACCTCACCATCGGGCGCCTCCTGCTGCGTGAGACATTCAAGGAGAGCGAGCAGGCGGGCACCTCGAGGACCCTCGACCTCGAAGGGCAGGAGTCCAGCCCGCCCCTCACGCGCGCGCAGTTGGTGTGGAGGCACGACAATGTGACCGCACTCGAAGGTGGCTGCGTACTCCCGCTCACCTTCACTGACAAACCCGAGCGGAACTGCTTCGTGCAGATCAACTCGGTGTCGGCCGAGTACACGGAATGGCGCACCGACGTCGTTACTAGCGACTGGAAGCTCGGCCTGACCCGGCTCGGCTCCGACACCGAGATCGACCTGCAGTCCAGGCTCACCGGCGCCATCCGCGTCAACGACTTCTCCCTGACGGGGGAGCGCTGGCACGCCCCGCCGATCGGCCACTACGGCTACCAGACCGGCACCTCCAACCCGACGACGATGACCCGCACCGGAGCCGACGGCGCCATCACCGTGTACCGCGGCATCCCGACCGGGGCGTCACCGCGCTGGGGCTGCACGCCGGCGAACTACCTCAACGGCCGCGTGCGGCTCACCTCGAGCGGCACCGAGGTCTGCGGTGTCGACCAGCCCCTGTCGCCTACCGGATGGGCGCTGACGAACGGCTTGGTCAACATCTCCATCAGCGCGTCCGCCTCGCTCGACGTACAGGCCTACACGGGCGGCGCATGGCGTTCCAAGCTGTGGAACGTCAGCGTGGCCGGCTCCGCCTCCTCCATCACCTCATGGGATGGAGCAACCCTGCTGCGCAACGACTGCGAGCACGTCATCCTCCGCCTGACCAAGGGTCTCAGCCCTGGCCGCGCCACGCTGGACCTCACACTGCGCCGCGGATCCCGCACCGTCGAGGGCTACCTGCAGACCACGACGTCGAACACCCTGGCCGCCTACCGGTCCAGCAGCGAGACCAACACGTCGTTCGCCGCGTCCGGGTACGTCGTAGCGACGAGCAACGACGCTGACGGCAACAAGTTCGCGGCAGGGTCAGCCCACACCTTCACCGCCCACACCAACGGTGGCGTGCAGAAGGCCGCGACGACCACGCTGGACTTCTGGATCGGTGTCGCCGCCGGTGGCAGCAGCGCCGTGTCCGGCGACGCGGCCACCGACCTGCGGAACATGTATATCGCCTGCCTACCGGAAACGATCTACGCGGTGAGGCGGTGACGAATGCCGGTCAATGACGTCCTGAACGCTCTCGGCTCCTGGGACCTCACCCTCAAGTCGACCACCCCGCCCGATGTATGGGATGCGATCGACTTCTTCGGGCACGTCGCGTTCATCCCCGGCCGCCTCGACCCCGCCCAGTACGGCGACAACCTCCTCACCGCGGCCCGCTACGTCGGCGTAGTCCGCGAACGCGGCAACTCCGGCGACGACCGCCGCACCAAGGTCGTCGAGCAGGGCTACGAGCTTGCCGGCGTCGGCATGGCGTTCTGGCTCGGCGATGACGACGGCGACGGCAAGGGCGCCATCTACGAGAACGCCGTCACCCCAGCGTCCGCCACCTTCGCATCCACCGTCAACCAGCTGCTGCCCGCCTCCGGCGCCGTCACCGCAGGCACCATCTACAGCGTCCCCGGCGCCTACTCGGGCCGCCACCAGTACGAGACTCCGCGCAAGGCGATCCAGTACGTCTGCGACACCTTCACCGCCTCGTCAGGGCAGAAGGTGGGCTGGCGCGTCAACGGCGACGGCACCCTCGACGCCGGCCCTGAGACGGACCTGTACGTCACCGACCCGCGGTGCGTGATCTCCCGCAAGACCGCCGGCAAGGACACATCCGGGATCGAGTCGGTGCCGGGCGCGTTCGGCGTGACCCGCGACATGGAGGACTTCACCACCCGCGTCGTACTCCTCGCCGAGGGCGAGGGCGAGTCAATCGCCACCGGCACAGCGGACATCTCGCCCGGCCTGAACCCGTACAAGGACATCCACGGCAACGCCCTGAAGCTCACCCGCCTCGCATCCGAGTCCGACACCGGGGTCACCCTCGCCGACACCCGCGCCGAACTCCTGCTGTCGCAGTACCTGGCCAGTCAGGACGAGCTGGTCGTCGAGACCGACAACTTCTACATCGAGGGGTCCTTCAACGTCGGCGACTACGTGTGGGTGTGGGACCCGAACGCTGGCCTTGTCGACCCGGACCAGGAGATCACCTTCCGCGGTGAGCGCCTCAACCCGATCAAGTTGCAGGTGACGGAGGCCAAGTGGCCGCTCACCGAGGGATATACGGTCGCCTACCGGGACGCTGATGGTGTCTGGTACGACCTCACCGACCATGTGGAGTGGGACGGCTCCCACACCGTCTACGTCACGGTCGGCGGGTTCGCCCGCGCCCTCGAGGGCTCCGGTGCCCAGCCGGTCGGCTCACGTCCCAGCCAGGACACCTCGGTCCCTGGAGTGCCTGCGTTCGTCGAACCGTTCGAGGGCTCCGCCTACCTGGACTCCCGCGGCTACACCCGGGCCCGCATCATCATCGCCTGGAACGCCCCCCTCAACATCGACGGCTCCACCATCCTCGACGGCGACCACTATGAGATCCGGTACGCCGTCGACGCCGACATGATCTACCCGGCGACGTGGACGCAGGTCTCGCAGATCAGCTGGTCCGACATGGAGACCTGGGGCCAGCCATTCGTCGCCCCCACCGGCCAGTGGCAGACCGCCTACGTTCCCTGGGGCGAGTCGACGGCACAGCTCAACGACCTGTCGCCGGGTGTCGGCTACGACGTGCAGATCCGCGCCGTCGACAAGGCAGGCAACGTCGGCGCCTGGTCGAACACGACGACGTTCGTCGCTTCCGAGGACAACATCCCGCCGTCCACGCCGGCTGCGCCGTCGGTGGCAGGGTCGCGGATCGCCCTGCAGATCACGCACGCGCTCGGCAAGTCCAGCGGCGGCACCTACAACCTGGAGTCAGATCTCCAGCACCTTGAGATCCACGTCGACTACGAGCCCGGCTTCACGCCGTCCGAGTCGACTCTCAAGGCGAAGGTCAACGCCACTGCTGGCATGATCCAGGCGCAGATCCCTGCCGTGACAACCGTGCAGGTCGAGGAGACATCCACCCGCTACGTGCGCGTCGTCGCCGTCGATAAAACCGGCAACAAGTCCGGGCCGTCCGACGCGGCCTCCGCGACCGCCCTGCTCATCGACGACGCCCACATCTCCGACCTCACCGTGTCCAAGGTGACGGCTGGAGAGATCTCCGCATCCTGGGTGATGGCCGGCGAAATCAAGACGGCAGACACCGGCGCCCGAGCCCGCATGTCCATTGACGGCTACGAGCTGTACGACGCCGGCGGTACGCGCACCTTCTTCGCTGACGCCACGACAGGGAATGTGAACATCGTCGGACAGATCGTCTCCGGGTCGTCCGGAAAGCGGCTGGAGATCAACCCGACCGCCACATTCCTCCCGGAGCTGCGGTTCTTCGCCAACGAGGGCAGCAACTACGCCTACATCAACGCCAGCAGCGGCGGCACAGACGCCAACATGGGCGTCAACAGTGGCCTATTCGACGACGGCGGGGGGACCGACGTCTACGCGAGGGTCTTCCTCGCCAACGGCACGAGCGAGATCGCCGTCGTCACCGAAGGCCAGGACCGCCGCGGCGGCTACATGCGCTTCGAGTCCGACATGTATTACGCCGGCTTCAACTCCGACGGCCTCGACGGCGGCATCTACCAGGCGACCTCGTCTAACGCCCGGATCGGCTGGAACGACGGCACCGACGCTACGACAAACCATTTCTACTTCCAGTCGAACCAGACCAGGCACTTCGGTCGATGGCGCGACTTTGCAGCCGCCGAAAGCTACGAGGGCCTATTCACAGGCAGCGTCAACGCGACATCTGGGGCGACCAGCTTCAGCGCAACCTATGGCCCGACCATGCTCACACAGCCGCTGCCGATCACATCGATCCGCGACGACATCGTCCACTCGTATGCGATCACGGCATCAGACACCACCGGCTTCACCCTCACCATCAACCCAGCCGCCAGCGGCGCATGGGCGGTCTACTTCTGGTGCTTCAGGATCTGAGGAACAGCATGGACGAATACGTGGTGCAGAGCGCCGAGAAGACGTGGAACAGGCAGGGAACGCCGATCTGGCTGGTGTCCATGCTCAAACCGGACGGCGCTGTCCACTGCCACGCCTTCCCGCCCGCGGCGATCGAATGGCGCATGGCCGAGTACGAGCTGGGCGACGTCGACGAGGCGCTGGACATAGTGCTGCACGAGCCTTTCGCCACCAGCCCAGCGGACCCACTGCAAGCCCGGGATGACGCGGCCGTGCGCGCCGGCATGGTCGTCCGCAAGCCCGGCCCAACCATCGACTACGAGCCGATCACCCTCCATAACGCGGACACCATCAAGGATGCGCGCGACGCACACCGCATTCGTATCAGCGACGCCAAGACCCGTGTGCAGGTGAAGGCCCCCAAGGGCAAGACGGATCCCCTCGACGCAGTCAGACAGCAGGGCGTCACCGACGAAGGCTTGCGGCAGAAGGCGGCGCTCGTGGATGCCGCACGCCGCAGCGCCCGGGGCGAGGCGCCGATGCCCCAGCCGGACATTGTCTTTGACCCCGAGGCGCGCCACCGGGGCATGAAGGAGGACACCCGTGCCTGACAGCCCCACTACCCGCCTCGGCATGTACAAGTCGGCTTCGGACGGCTCTGAGGACGTCTCCTACACCCAGGATATTGGGCAAAACCTGGACAAGCTGGATGCGGCGGTCGGCTTCCAGGTCGTCACGTCGTCAACCCGGCCCGGCAGCCCCTACCCGGGCAAGGCGATCGCCGAGTCCGACACCTCGTACCGCAGCTACTTCTCCAACGGAACCGCCCCCGCATCCGCATCGTGGGTGGAGATCCCCAACAGCTCCGGCACCTACGGCGGTGATCTCGACCTCGCGAGCGGTTCCTCCATCACGCTTGGCGGGGACACCAACCTACGCCGCGACGCCGCCGGAGCCTGGGCCACCGAGGGACTGTTCCGCTCCTACCGCAGCAGCGCCGGCAACAACTCCTTCTCCGCCCGCGTCACCGGCGACACGGCAAGCAGGTGGTTCGTCAACGCGGACGGGGCTATGGCCTGGGGGCCGGGTGGCGCTGCATCGACAGACGTCGCACTCGCCCGTACTGGCGCTGGCCGGCTCGCCATCACCGGCACCAGCGCCGGCCTCGTTATCGGGTCGGCGACCTACCAGAACGCGCTCACCGCGGCGGCAACCACCGTGGCGAATACGACCACGGAGACGGTGGTCGGCACGTTCACGATCCCCGCGAATGACGCCGTCGTCGGTGCCACCTACCGCGCCCGCCTGATCGCCAACGTGTCGTTCCTGGCATCCGCGCAACTCACCTGGCGTGCCCGGCTCGGCGGCGTCGCCGGAACCGCACTCGGAGCCTTGGGGCCCACCACACTCAGCGGGACAGGGCAGACCAACAAGGAATCCGTCGTCCAGACAGACCTCGTCTGCGTCTCCACGGGAGCGTCCGGCACATGGTTCGCGATGCTCCAGGAAAACCGCAATACGCAGGACACCGGATCCGTCGGAGGCGCCTCGGGCAGCGTCGGGGGCGGCGTTCAACTCGTCTCCACTGACGGCACAGTAACCCGCGACACCACTGCGTCCACCGCATTCGTCATCACCGCTCAATGGGCGGCGGCAAGCGCCAGTAACACGCTCACCGCCCGCGTCATCTTCGAGCGCATCGCCTAGGAGACAAGTCATGGCCGCCAACTTCGACGATCTCAACACCCAATTCCCCGTCTACCAGATCCTCTTCAACGGAGCGGGCGAGAACTCGCCGATCACGATCGGCTTCAACGCGCAAGCGAGTTCCGCCGGCCCGTCCTCGGTCGACGCCAAAGTGCAGGACTTTGCCGACGCCGTGGCGACGCTCTGGAGCACGACGGTCGCCAGCGTCACAAGGCTCGACGTGGATGGGACGGCCCTGTGACCGAAGACAACTAACTACGCTTCCTCGCGTCGTACCCGTCGGCCGGCGCAGGATCGGAGTCACTAGCCGCAGGACCCTGAGCCGCCGACAGGAACCCCGCGTTCTCCTCCTCCAGTGCGGCCACCCGCTGCTCCAGGATGGAGACGTGGGCCCGCAGGAGGACGTTCTCGTCGGCGACCTCGCCGTACCGCTTACGGAACGCGGCGAGGGCATCCTCGATGCTGATCTGCTGGCCCATCACGCGACCGCCTTGTCTGCGAGCTCCCGGTATCGGTCCAGGAGGTCGGTGTTGTTGAGGAAGGGGTGCTGCGGGAAGAAGCTCCAGTGGCTGACGATGGCGTCCCCGCGCAGGATGTTCGGCGCCCCGGTGGCGAGCGGCCGGTGGATCGTGTGCCAGCTTTCCTCCTCGTCAGGGACGAGGACGCCGGGCTGAGGGAGGGCCGCGTAGTCCTCGCCGCGAGATGCGAAGCAGGACACGGAGAACTGGGTGCCGGGCTGGATCGGGAAGTCCTGGTACAGGTACAGCTCCGGCACGGTACCCGCCTCGATGTGGTCGAGGAGGAGTTCGTGCAGCTTCACTGCGAACGGGCCGTTGGCCCAGCCCACCGGGTCCATGCAGTACGGGGCCACGGCACCCCATTCCATCGGCACCTTCTGGCAGGCCTGCAGGAAGTGGGAGCAGATCGCGTTGTTGAAGATGACCGGGAACACAGCGGTCGGCGCCGGCATCTGGATGCGCGCGCGGACCAGGTTCTCGATGGCGTCGTCGTGGAGGTAGACGAGGTCGTCGTCCATGCGGACGTAGATCGTGTCTGGGTCGGTCATCTCCCGGTAGGCGAGTCCTGTGTACCTCTGCTTGGGCAGGTTGCCGAGGTTGATGCCTTCGGGCCGGTGCTTGAGGTGGAACCAGCCGAACTGCTCGTCGAGTTCGTGGGCGTAGGCGATGTCGCCTTCCTGACCGATGGGGTCGGTATTCATGTACGCCCACACCTCGTCGACGAGGCCGCGCTCAACGTCCCGCTGCAGGTACTTGATGAGGATGCTGTACGTCCTGCGGCGGCCGTAGGGGGTCCACGCCACCACGCGCTTGCCGTCGATCATGTGGTCCTCCTGGTTGTTCGATGCCGGGGTGGCCAGACGCCGGAGTCGGCGGTCCACGGCAGGTCTGGGTGCAGCTTGCGGAACAGGGCGATGGTGGCGGCATGCACGTCGCCGCGGTCGTGCGACAGTTGGCCGGGATGAACGCGCACGAAGTACAGCGGCTGCTCAATCACCGCGTAGCGGGTGAGCCCGGCCTTCCAGACACGGATCCAGAACTCCCAGTCCTCCGCGCTGCCGTAGTTGCCGGGCAGGGTGGCCTTGGGGCTGTAACCGCCGACCGCCTCCCACGTCTCCCGCCGGAACAGAGCCTTGTCGATCAGCGGCGGCCACACCACCAGATCGTCAAGCCCGCAGTCGGGCAGGGATGCCTGCACGTGGTCGGCCTCGCCGAACTGCTGGGCGTAGGGGACGACGAAGTCCAGGCCACTCTCAAGGCGCGCGACGCAGCGGGCGATGCACTTGGGGTGCAGCCGGTCGTCGGCGGACGCAGTGAAGATGGCGTCGCATCCGTCGTCCAGGGCTAGTGCCGCTGCGGCGTTGAGGGTGCCGGCCCAGCCTTTCCGTACACGGTTGCGCCGCATGCCGGACCAGCAGTCGGGGTTCTGCCGCAGCCAGTCGTAGGTGCCGTCGTCGCCGCGGTCCTCGACGATGTACGTGTGCACGGGATGTGTCTGCCGCGCGATGGATCCGAGCATCGTGGCGAGGTAGGAGAGGGCGTTGCGGGCGGGGATGAGGATGCCGACTTTCACCACTGCTCTCCGATCCAGTCGAGGGTGGACCGGACGCCGTCGACCCAGTGCGTGGTGGGCTTCCAGCCCCGCACGCCGCTGATGGACGTGTTGTCGGTGACGACGCGCTGCAAGTCCCCGGGAAGTCGCTCGTCGTGGACGACGTCGGGGCGCACGCCGATGGACATCTCCAGCCCGGAGAGGAGGTCGAGGAGGCTCACCTCGTTGTCCGGTCCGCCCCCGACGTCGTAGGTGCGGCCCTGGTAGGCGTCGAAGTGTTCGACGATGTCGACGAGGAGTTGCGTGCAGTCGTCGATGTAGAGGATGTCGCGGGACTGGGTGCCGTCTCCGTGGACAGTGATCTGCTTCCACTCCCAGAACGCGCGCAGGAACCAGGTCACCCAGCCGGCCTCGGCGGTGCCGTCCTGTCCGGGGCCGTACACGGTGGACGGGCGGAGTATGACGTGCGGCAGGCCGTAGAGGTCGCCATACAGGCGCAGGTACTGCTCGCCCACCAGCTTCGACTGCCCGAGCGGGGCGATGAGCCCGTCGGGGCCCGGGTAGACCTTGACGCTGGACGTGAACAGCACGGGAATGCCGCCGGCGCGGCGTGCGGCTTCGACGACGTTGAAGGTGCCGATTGCGTTGTCGTGGAAGTCGGCGGCCGGGTCGGCAAGGGAGACCTGGGTGGAGCAGGAGGCGCCGAGGTGCACGATTACCTCGGGCTCGACGGCGCTCAGGGTGCGCTGGAAGGCGTCGAGGTCGGTGGTGGGGCGACCGTTCCTCTTGTCTGCTGCGGTCACGGTGTGGCCACGGGTGTCGAGTGCTCTGGTGAGATGGCGGCCGATGAATCCTGCGGCCCCTGTGACGAGGATGTTCACGACTCGACCGCCTGGGCCCAAGAGGTGCTTTCGGGGTGCTGGCTTGCGGCGAGGCAGGCGACGAGTGCGGCGGTGAGGTGGGCTTGCGCTTCGGCGGCCATCTTGGCGCGGCCGTCGCTGCCCTCGATCATCTTGGAGCAGCGCTCGAGGAGGCGGTCGCCCTCGCTGTAGTGGTCAGGTCCGGTCACGCCGCCACCCCCGCTGGCATGGTGAGCGCGGCCTGCCACTGCTGGTTGACGGCCTGGAGGATGGACGCCGATGCTTCCCCGCGGGCGGTCATGCCCACTCGCTGCCGCAACTCCGGGTCGTCTGCCAGCTGCTTGAGGATGCGCCCCCACTCGTGCTCGTGGCGGACGAGGAAGCCGTTCTCCCCATGCCGGATCACGCGCCGGTACGGCTCGATGTCCGATGCGACCAGCGGGATCCCGAGGATCGACGACTCGAGGAACTTGGTCGGATACTTCGCCCGGTTGAACGCTGTGTCCCGGTACGGGGCGCACCACACGTCGAACCCGCCCACGGCTTGCAGGTAGTGCCCGAAGTTCTCCACCCAGCCCATCGCGCCGAGCCGCTCACCCTGAAGGCCAGCGCGCATGGCGGTCTGCGGGTCGGCTCCGACCAGCCGCACCAGCACGCCGCCCGGCCGCCTGTAGTCGGCGATCCGGTTCAGGGCCCGGACGACGCCTGGCACCTGTAGTTCGTGGACCGTGGACCCCGTACCCGCCCAGCCAACCTTGAGGACGTCCGGGTTGTAGTCGCGGGGTTCCCCCAGGTACTGGGCGGGCAACCCGTTGGGGACGACACGGACGTCGTTGTGGTAGTCGCGCAGCACGGCGGCTAGCGGCTCGGAGCAGCAGGTGACTGTGTGCGCGACTTGCATGTTGTCGATGAGGCCGCGCCGCAGCAGGGGCGTGTTCCACACCCGGTACGCCTCGGCGTTGCTGCGGTCGATGTGCAGGTAGTCGTCGTCGAGATCCATCACCAGGCGGATGCCGGCGTCGCGCATCTCCCGCCATGTCTGGGACACGGCTGGCTTGGCGACGCGGCAGCCGACGACGACGTCCAGGCCTTGCTCGCGCCAGTCTTCGGGTAGGCGCGGGTGGGCGCTTGCGGCGTGCCCGAGCCAGTCCAGGGACATGGCGGGGAGCACGCCGCGGTACATCGCGGAGCCAGCGCCGTCGGCTGTCCAGAAGTGGATCCGCGCCACGTCAGGCCGCCAGGTATCCGGGGAGCCAGTGCTCGGCGTAGTAGCGGACGGTGTGGTGGATGCCTTCGTCGAGGGGGACGAAGTCGGCGGCGGTCATGCCGATCTGCTGGAGGGTGGTGGTGTCGGAGGAGACGACGGCGTTGGGGACTTCGCCGGGCCGCATGGGGAGGTGTTTGATGGCGACGGGTTCGCGGCCGGTGTAGCGGGTGGCTTCTTCGGCGACGAGGCGGGCGATGTCGTTGACGGTGACTGACTCGAGTGGGCCGACCTCCACCGGCTTCTCGGTTGGGCCTTGGGTGGCGGTGTGCTCGAGCGCGGTGACGAAGGTGCGGGCGACGTCGGCGACGTACACGCAGTCGCTGATCTGGGTGCCGTCGCCGTACACCTCGATCGGGTTGCCGACGAGGGCGCGGCATGAGAGCGCGGGGAGGATCTTCCGTACCTTGCTCGTGCCGTAGGGCTCGGCGACGCTCTGCCCGGGGCCGTAGGCGTTGACCGGGCGGACGATCGTGATGCGGCCGCCGTGCCGGTAGGCGTTGTACATCCGGGCGAGGTCTTCGGCGGCCGACTTGGTGATCGTGTAGCAGCCGGTGCCTTGCAGCCGCATGAAGTGGTTGCCGACTCCGGCGTAGACGACGGGCAGGTTGTACTGCGTTCCGGCCTCGAAGACGTTGAGTGAGCCGAGGATGTTGGTCTCGGCGGACGGTCGCGGATTGTGGATGGTCTCCTGCGTGCCGAGGACGGCGGCGAGGTGGATGATCCCGTCGACGTGGGCGGCGGCTTCGGTGACGGCGGTGGCGTCGCGGACGTCGCCGAGGAAGAACTCCTCACCGTCGGCGAGTTGCTGGCGTCGGTCCTGGTGGTCCATGACGAGGACGCTGTGGCCGTGCGCAATGAGTTCCTTGCGGATCCACGAGGCGATGAAGCCCGAGCCGCCGGTAACGAGAACCTTCATGCCTGCTCCTTGCTGGTGTTCTGCCATGGGTTGGCGGCTTGTGCTGCGCGGGTGACGGCGTTCCAGAACTCGCGGGCCGCGGCGTCGGGTTCGTAGCGCGGGCCGGTGGCGATGCTGCCGTCGGCGTGGATGCCAACGATGAGCGTGCCGTCGTCCTCCCGCAGCGAGACCAGGAACTCGGGCTTGGGCAAGTGCAGGACGGAGTCTGCGATCGCACCTTGGCCCACGAAGAGGTCGTCCGACGGCCCGCTCATCGGCTGCTCCGCGCAACGGTCGCGTATTCGTAGTGGACTTGGCCGGGCTGGGAGAGGGCGACGATCGCGAACAGGAGTGCCAGCGCCTGGCAGATGACGGTCACGGCTTCTCCCCGTCGTCAACGACTCGGCGTTCGGTGAGGTAGGCGCCGTGGTCCATGCGCACGTACTCGACGAGGCCGATGGTCTCCCAATGCCGCTGGTCTGGGCTCGGCCAGCAGGAGATGGTCTTCTCGCCCTCGTCGTTGACCGTGACGGCGATGACGACGCTGCTCACGAGCATGCCGCCGCGAAGGTCGCGGACTGCTTCAGCGACGGCGCCGTAGACGCGGTCGCGTTCTTCGTCCCATCTGCTCATGGGCGTGCTCCTGTGCGGGGTTTCGTGTGCGGGTGGGGCGCGGGTGTTGGAGTGACAGGGGTGCAGACCCGCACGGCCACACCCCTGCCACCGGTCCCTCTGACAGAACCTGACGCAAGCGTACCTGTGATTCGTAGGTTAATGGCCGGTCTCAGGCTACGATTCAAAGGTCTTGGGTTCTCTGGGATGCCCACAGGGACGCCCCGCACGGCACATAGGAGCCTCGATGAAGCTCGTCACCAGAGCACAACTCGGCTGGCCCGCATCAGCCGCGCCCGGACAGGCGTCCACGAAGGGCGTCAAGGTCCACTACGAAGGCACGGCTGTGAGTACGACCCTGCTCACCGACCACGCCGAATGCATCGCGGAGTGGAAGGCCATCCGCAAGGCCCACCTGGCGAACACGAAGGAGAACTACTCCGACATCGCCTACAACTACGGGGCCTGCCCGCACGGGTACCTGCTGGAGGGGCGCGGCCTGCGGAAGCGGACCGGCGCCAACGGCAACCAGGCGCTGAACGCCGCGCACTACGCGATCGTCGGACTCGTCGGCAGCGAGGGCCTGACTAAGCCGACGGACGCCATGCTCGGTGCCATCCGCGACGGCATCGAACTGCTGCGCAAGAACGGCGCCGGCACCGAGATCAAGGGGCACAAGGACGGCTACGCCACTGCATGCCCCGGCCCGGCCCTGTACTCCTGGGTGCAGAAGGGTGCGCCGCGGCCCGAAGCGCCGGCCAAGCCGAAGCACGAGCCGTACCCCGGTGAGTCGTTCTTCATGAAGAGCGGCAAGCCCGCCCTCGGCAAGCAGTCGCCGATCTTCACCGCGATGGGCAAGCGGCTCGTTGCCGTGGGCTGCGGGCGCTACAGGGTCGGCCCTGGCCCGACCCTCGGCCAGGCCGACGTCGACTCCTACGAAGCGTGGCAGCGCAAGTGCGGCTACACCGGCGCGGCAGCCAAGTGGCCGCCCGGACCGACCACCTGGAGCAAGCTCCAGGTCCCCAACGTCTGAGAGAACGGATCCGACATGAAGCTCTTCGGCAGAGAACCGGTCGTTGTCATGAACGCCCTGTCGGCCGCGCTGGGCCTGGTCGTTGCGCTCGGCATCACGGGCCTGACCGACGAGATGGCCGGCGGCATCGTCGGCTTCGCCACCGCCATCCTCGGCGCCATCGCCGCAGCGATGACCAGGCCGATCGCCCCGCAAGCCTTCACCGCCGTCACTGCGGCGGGCGCCTCCCTCGTTGCCACCTTCGGGTACGAGGCCTCGCCGGCAACGGTGGCTGCCATCAACGGCGTGATCCTCGCCGGGCTCACCCTGCTGACTCGCGTCCAGGTGACGCCGTCCAAGCCGGACGCGCCGGCGGGGGTCTGAGTGCCGCGCCGTGTGGTCCGGCGGCTGGGCAGAACGCTGGGCCGCCGCGGCGCCATCCTCCTCAGCTACGGCACCGTGTGGAGCCTCTACGGCTTCGCGCAGATCACCTCCCCACAGCCCGACCAGCGCGGCCTCCAGCCCCTTCTGGAGCTGGTGTCGCTCACCGTGTGGGGCTGGCTGTGGGTGGCCACCGGGCTCGTCGCGATCGTCTCCGCCTGGATGCCGCAGGGCCTCGACTGGCCCGGGTTCCTGGCGCTGCCGCTGATGGTGCTGCCCTGGATGGCCTCCTACCTCGGGGCATGGATCGCGGGCGACTTCCCGAGAGGGTGGGTTGCCGCTCTCGTATGGGCGGTGATCGCCGTACCCGTGCTGGTAGTGGCGGGATGGCGTGAGCCGCCCCGTATGAAGAGAGTGAGCAACGCATGACCGTCGACACCTGGGTTCAGGCAGGGCTGGCGATCGTAGGCGCAGCGGGCGGTGTGGTTGCCGCCCGGTCCGCCCGCCGCACCAAGCGACAGGAGAAGCGTGACGACTTCTCCGTGGTCACGGACCGCATGGACAAGGAGCTGAAGCGACAGGGCGAGAAGCTCGACCTGCAGCAGGAGCAGCTCACCGGCCAAGGTGCCGCGATCGCCTGGCTCGTCGACGACCGCGGCCGGCTCGTCGGCTACATCCGCAAGGCCGGCTTGGAGCCGCCGGCCCCGCGTGCTATCCCGGCACGCGCTCGCCCGTTCCTTGAGCACATCGAGCTGTAAGAACTGGAGTACGAAGGCATGGCTCAGATCAGTTTCAACGTCGCTCTGGGACGGCTCGCCTACTACGCGTCCCTGCCCGCCGCGAACGACGGCCTCGTCCTGATTGCCCTGGAGTCCAGCGGCCTGGAGACCGACGCCGTCCTGCGCGACAAGGACGACTTCGCCGCGGTCGTCTCCGGCACCACCAACGAGCAGACCACCGTCGGCCGCAAGGCGCTCACCAATGTCGCCGTCACTGTCGACGACACCAACGACCGCGTCGCGCTCAGCGCCGACCCCGTCACCTGGACATCGCCCACAGGCAACCCCATCGCCGCATTTGTGATCGCCTACGATCCCGACACCACGGGCGGCACCGACTCCAGCCTGATCCCGCTCACCAAGCACGACCTCGCCTGGACGCCGGACGGGCTCAACTTCACCTTGACCCTGGCCGACTTCTTCCGGGCCAGCTCCAGCGCGTAGGCGGCCATGGCGACCTTCACCGACGACTTCAACAGGGCCAACTCATCCGACCTGGGCGCCGGGTGGGTCGAGGTCAGCGGCGACTGGTCCATCGTGTCCAACCAGCTGTCGCCGGGCGCAGCGGGCGGCACGATCATCCTGCGCGCGGGCGGGGCGATGGACACCGCCGACCACTACGCGCAGGTCACGATCGCCGCCACCGCGCCTGCCAGCATGGGCGTGTGGTGCAGAGGCAACAGCAACATCTCGCAGGGCTACTTGTGGCGCAACGACGGAAGCAGCTGGGACCTGTTCTCTGTCGTAGGCGGAAGCTTCAGCGTCATCGGCAGCTACGCCGCCGCAGCCGCACCAGGCGACGTCGGGCGCGTGCAGGCCGTCGGCAGCACCATCAAGGCGCTCGTCAACGGCGTTGAGCGCGTCTCGGTCACCGACACCAGCGTCACGACCGGCACCAGCGTCGGCATCCGCTCCGAGTCGGCCGGGACCATCAGGTACGACGACTTCGCCGCCGCGGACATCGTCGCCGGCGCAACCCTCAGCCCCGCCTCGGAAACCGACGCCGCACAGACGCTCGTCGGAGCCAAGGCCGCAGCGCTCTCCCCGGCCACAGAGCAGGACGCGGCGCAGAGTCTCTCCGGCGCCAAGACCGCAACGATCGGTATCGCCGGCACCGTCGAAACCGCGCAGCCCCTCACGGGCACGAAGGCTGCCACGCTCACACCCGCTACCGAGCAGGACACCGCCCAGGCGCTCACCGGGGTAAAGACAGCCACGCTCAGCGCCGCCGAATCCATCGAAGGGGCGCAACCGCTGGTCGGCTCCAAGACCGCGGCCCTGCCGCCCGCGCTGGAGATCGACACAGCGCGCCCGCTCACCGTGCCGACCGATGTCACGCCAAGCCCGGAACGCACCTACACGATCCCCGCCGAGCGCCGACGACTCACCGTGCCGGCCGAGCATCGCACCCTGACAGTGAGGTAGGCCCGTGTCGGACGACAGCTACATCAAGGACCCTTCCGCGCGGCTGGATTACACCTGGGACTGGACGCCATGGCTCGCTGACGTGGACGACACGATCAGCTCCGCCACGGTCACCGTGCCTGACGGGCTCACTGCCGTCGGGTCGCCCGTTGTCGACGAAGGGTTCGTCACCCAGCGGGTCGCGGGCGGGACCCTCGACGAGGCGTACAAGCTGGTCTGCCAGATCACCACCATCAGCGGGCTGATCGACGAACGGACGATCAACCTCACGATCAGTGAGCGGTGAGCGGCGTGTGCCCCGAAGCGGAGAGCGAGCCCCCGCCGTTCTGGCTGTCCCCGTACCCGTTCCTCGAACCACCGCCCATGCCGCCGCCCGACGACGAAGTCGAGTGACGCCCCGCCCTCCTGCTTCGGCAGGGGAGCGGGGCGCTTCGTCGCGTCTAGGGCCATCATGAGGTATGAGCCTCCGCGATCGCCTTCTTCGGTCCGTGCAACAGGAGCACTCGCGCGTCCTGTGTCGCCTTGTCGACGAAGTCGAGAAGCAGGGAGGCGTTCCGCGCCTTCCCTGCATCGTTCTGTGGCGCCCCGAGCGGACGACAACCCACGTCCCCGGCATCGGAGTTGCGGGGCGTAGCTCTCGATAACATGCCATACAGGCGGGCTGCGATCCGCACGCGTAGGGCCCTGCCTCCACGTGAGGCGGGGCCCTTCGTCGTGTCCGGAGGCTTGCTGGGTCGTGTCGAGAAACGACCGTCTGCCGTCATCTCGTCAACGAGCCTATCGTCGCAGGAAGTTGTTGTCGAGAACGCGTGTCGAAAATCTATGACGGTTAACAGTCTGCGTGTAAGGTTCTCGACATGGACTTCGGATACGCCCGGGTCTCCACCGCCGACCAGAACCCGGATCACCAGATAGACGCCCTCCAGCGGGCGGGCGTCGACGAGAAGAACATCCACATCGACTACGCCAGCGGCGCCAAGGCGTCCCGGCCAGAGTTCGACATCCTCCTGAAGCGACTCCGTGAAGGAGACACCCTCAAGGCGACCCGTCTTGACCGCATCTCTCGTTCGCTCCTCCATCTCGTCAACCTCGGCGCCGAGTTGAAGGAGCGGGGAGTCGGGCTGCACATCATCGAGCAGGGCATCGACACCGCGACGCCTGAAGGGCGCGCGATGTTCGGAATGCTCGGCGTCATGGCGGAGCTCCAGCGTGAACTCATCCACGCCAACACGATGGATGGGCTCGCTGCCGCACGAGCCCGTGGCCGTGTCGGCGGGCGCCGCCCAAGGCTCACCGACCAGCAGGCCGCGCTCGCTCAGGAGCTTTACGACAAGCGCGAGAAGACCGTGCAGGAGATCGCCGACCTCTTCAGCGTCCCGCGCACCACGGTCTACGGCCACCTCAACCGCTCCGACGCCAACGCCCGCAAGAAGGAGGGGAAGTGAGCGAGAGCCGTCCAGATGCGCCCGCGCCTGTGTGCTGGGGCTGGCCCACCGAACTGCCGACCGCGGAGGATATCCGGCAGAAGTTCCTCGCGGAGTCCGAGCGTATGGGCTGCACGCCGGGACAGGCCGGAGTCCTCTGGGACATGGAGCGCGCTGCAGATGCCCTTCTCGGCGACGCCGGCAGTGTCCTGGCCCGCTGGCAGAACGGCCGCTGCGCGATCTGCGGGCGGATGAGCGACCTCGTCTGCGACCACGACCACGCGACGGGTCTCGTGCGCGGCTGGCTCTGTCGATCCTGCAACACAACGGAGGGCACGAACCAGGAGCCAGGCACGATCTTCTCCCTGTATCGGGAGCGCCACCCTGCCGCGATCCTCGGGCTCGCGATCCGCTATCTCAACCCCGTCACGAGCGAGTACGCCAGACCACAGCTGCCTCGCGAAGTCGACTGGGCCGACAAGTGGACCGACGCCGCATCGGAGGACATCGGGCTGTAGTCGCCCGCCGCGTGCCACACTGACGTCAGGCCCCGCCGGGCTCCCCCGTCTCGGCGGGGCTTCTGCGTTGGGGTGGAGGGTTGCATGGCTGACGAATTGCGGGAGTTGCTGAAGGCCCGGCGCGGTGAGCTCGGCCTGTCGTACCAGTCGCTTGCCGCAGCCTGCGTAGACGCCGGGTCAGGTGCCTCGGTGTCGTATGGCTGGCTGCACCGACTGGAGACGGGGGCCCCGGTCGTCGCGCCGAGCCCCGAGGTTCTGGCTGCCTTGTCGGTTGGCTTGCGGCTGGACTTGGTTCGGCTGCAGGAGGCTGCTGCTGCACAGTTCTTCGGGCTGCGTCTGCTGTGGGAGGCGTCGGGTGAGGCGGCAGAACTGCTGGCACTGGTGGGCGCGTTGCCGGAAGGGCAGCGGTTGGCGCTCCTGGATCTGATCCGGGTGATGGCGAGGGGCCGCTGACGGCGGCCGACTATTCGTCGAGGATCCCGAGCTCATCGTCCGGCCGGCACATCGCGCACGCGGTCACGCTCGGGTCGAGCAGCGCGGCCCGCGCGTCCTGCCCGCTGATCGGCTGTGGGTCGACGACGCTGGTGCAATCGTCGACATGGATGCGGGCCGGCTCGGGTCCGATGGCAGCTGGCTGGTGGTCGACGACGAACCCGGTCGACTTCCGCTGGCTGCGGGTGGGGGCGAAGGGTGGCGCGGTGGCTGGCCGCGGCGTGCTCCTGGGCGGCGGGGTCGACGGTGCTGGCGCGGTCCCCGTGTCGGCGAGTGCGGCCTGGACGGCGTCGCGCTGGAGCTGGAGGTAGGTGGCGACGGTGTCGTGGTCTTCGAGCTGCCGGTCGAGGTACGCCAGGATCTCCCGTAGGCGCGGCGCATCAGGCGGCAACTCGTTCACGCGTTCGATTCTATGATGGTGGGCGTGAACAGCAACCAGCCAGGCCGCTACCACCTCACCGTCACCGGCCGTGTGGCAGCGCAGGGCTGGTGGGGGAGCGAGGCGGTCGCTCGCGGCAAGTTCACGGAGTGGGTTGGCGACTGGGGTCGGCCTGGCGCCCGCGTCACCCTCGTCGACGAAGAGACCGGCGAGACCCTCGACGACTGGCCCGGCGTTGTCGGTGGCGGCTCGTAGCATTGCCAGCATCGTTGTCCGTGCATGCTCTGCCCGGTCAGCTAATCGAATGACGCCCCGCCGGTGTGATGCCCGGCGGGGCGTTGCGGTGTCAGGCGTCGGCGCCCGCGTGCCTGACGGCCTTCTTCAGCTTCATCTCGACCTCAACCCGCGGCATGCCCGTCTCGGTGGCGAACGCGGTCACGCGCGCCTGCACGGCCGCGGCCTGCTCGGGCGTGAGCGTGCGGGCCTGGATCGCAGCCCAGGCGGAACGTTCCAGCTCGATCAGGTCGTCGGGGAAATCAGTGTCAGCCACGAGTGGAGATCCTACGACGCGACGGTCACGCCGCCTTCACGCCGCCGGGGCGACGTCCCCACGCTCGACCTC
>Ga0247821_10000287_pt1 | contig 28462 bp, 14 predicted proteins | sample 13C_Glycerol_Day_FD_192481 | JGI IMG/M metagenome (GOLD analysis project Ga0247821, IMG submission 192481) | Soil microbial communities from agricultural site in Penn Yan, New York, United States - 13C_Glycerol_Day14 | ecosystem: Environmental > Terrestrial > Soil > Agricultural land | place... | reverse complement strand
CTTTCAGTCTGCCATCCACTGCTCTCACCATTTCAAGCTTAAGTGACCTTGAAGACACAAGCTGGCGAAGCCGGCGATCGACCGCACAGCGGTCGCAAAACCCGGCCCCGCGCCGGCCTCGCCACACAGGTCCAAGGTAATCAGGTCATCTGTAGCGGATTTACCGGGACGCCGGACCGCCGCGATGGACTGGGTAGCAGGCCCATCTTTTGGGGCCGCGATGCGGCCCATCGCGGATAAATCCGCTCCTACAGTTTGCGGTGCTCCGGGGTGATCAGCAGGTAGTCAAAACCCATGGGGCCGCGGCATGGCCCGCGAGGTGTTTAAAGCGGATTCAACTCGCGATTCTCAAGCGCATCGAGCAAGGCTTCGGCCAGCCCTTTGGCCATTTCCACCGAATGCAGGGTGGACCAGAGAAAGCCCTTGGCCGATTCGTCGACACCTTCAATGGCCTTGTAGCCTGTGTCATACGCGCACCGCAGGTACAACGAGAGGTGCACCAGCGCATCATGCGGGGCGATGCCGGCGTTGACGGAAAACAGTTGCGGGTGACCCGCGTCGCAGTCGCCGAAGGGTTTTTCGAGGGTAGGGTAAAGCGAAGGGATTGGTGGGTCGGGAACGATCTTTTTCATGGCAGCACCTCACGAAGTTGAACTGCGACCACTCGTTTCCACACGAAGGGTGGCAGCTGTACGCGGGGTGGAAAACCAGGTCGTGAGTAACCCCGGCAGGCCCAAAGGCCTCCCGCGCACAACTGCCATAACGACAGCACTCACGATATTCCTGGGTTTCCACACCCGGTCACTGAACCGACAGTGACCAGACAAGCCTATTAGGGCCGGTTTCCCAGGGCAATCAGAAGGGTATCGACAGACCGCGTAGGGTATTTCCTAGGACATGAATTGACCAGTTTTTAAATATCTCGAAACACCCAGTCTCCTCAAACCTCCCCCAGATCCAGCCCCTTCCGCTTATAGCCATTCTGAACAAAACCGCTGTAGGACGGTTCTTTCAGCTATTTCTCCGTTGCGCTAAAAAAAAACGTCTAGGCTCAATTGGTATCCAGAAATGTCAGACCGCCCAGGGACAGGAACCACGGGCTGGCATTTGCATGGATAAGACAATGACGGTCCGCCCTCGCCAGGGCTCAGAGTGAAGATGTGGACATGACGACCCATACCCGTTCTGCTGTACCTACCGCATTCAAACCCCAGCGCCAGGCGCTGGCCCTGGAACCGCGCATCCTGTTTGACGGGGCTGGCGCTGCGGCCGCCGATCAGCAGCACCAGAACCAGGACAGCGGCGACAACGCCGACGCCAAGAGCGCTCATGCCACGCCCAGCGAGGCCCGCAGCGAGCCCGGCCAACAGCCCTCCGCCGCCCGCCATCTGCTGGTGCTCGACAGCCGCATCGAAGGCCGCGACAAGCTCACCGCCAACCTGCCCGGCAACGTCGAGGTCCTGGTCGTCGAGGCCAATCAGGATGGCCTGGCCGCCATTTCCACGGCATTGGCCGAACTGGGCCAGGTCGACTCGATCCAGATCCTCTCGCATGGCGCCTCCGGTGAATTCACCCTGGGCAAGACCACCCTCACGGCCGACAACATCGAGCAGTTTTCCCAGCCGCTGAGCCAGTGGGGCCAGTCGCTGAGCGAAGGTGCCGACATCCAGCTGTACGGCTGCAAAGTCGGCGCAGGCAGCGACGGCCGCACCCTGGTCGACGAACTGTCACGCTTCACCGGTGCCGATGTCGGCGCCTCCAGCGACGATACCGGCAGTGCCCGCGCCGGCGGCGACTGGACCCTGGAAGTGACCCGTGGCGCCATCGACAAGCCCACCGCACTGTCCGCCACCGCCATGGCCGGTTACGACCGGCTGCTGGCGGCAGGCCCGGACACCAACCTTTCCGGTGGTGCCGATGTATTGCTGGGCGACACGTTCACCTTTACCGTGACCTTTACCAACAGCACCAGCGACACCGGTTATGCGCCGTTTGTCGACCTGTTCTTCCCGGCCACGGGCAAGGACGGTGCCGGCTCGCAGATCGATGACGGCATTACCTTTGTGTCTGCCACTTACCTTGGCCAGTCGCTGACTGCCCATGTGCTGACCTTCGACGCCAACGGTCGGGCCAATCACCCGCTGGCAGTCGGTAGCGATGGCAAGCCGCTGGTCATCAATGCCGCCGATTTCGGCATGCGTGCCGGCGATCAGATGGTGGTGGTGGAACTGCCGTTCGCCAGTGTCAGCCAGGGCCAGCCGGCCATCCCAATCCAGGTTACGGCAACCTTGAGCAACCTCGCCGACACCGACTTTTCCTTTACCGGCTCGACACCGGACCTGACCATCCGCGCCCGCAGCGGCTTCCAGTACGGCAACGATTCGCTGAACAACCCGGCCACCGACCCGAGCATTCTCGAACCGTCGGCCAACGCCGACAGTTATGTGGTGCACCCCACGGTGATTATCATCGATCAAGTGGTCACCACCCCGGAGGGCGAAACCGCCACCGGCCCGAACTTCAAGCGTGACCTGGACGTCACCGTCACCCCGGCCGACTCGCAGACCCTCACCGACGTGGTGGTGGTGCAACCGGTACCGAACAATGTCATCGTCACCACCATCACCCCGGGCGCGGGGGGCACGCTGACCTCGATCCGCCTCTACGATGGCCGCACCATCACCGATCCGCAGGCGATTCAGGCAATCCTCGCGCTCAACAATGACAGCAATCTGAACAACGACCTGTACATCCGCGAGTTCAGCGTGCGTTACCCGACGCTCACCGGGCCGACCACCACCAATGTCGAGTTCTTCGTGCCCGATGACGACTCCAGCGGGGTGGCAGTGCTCAACCCGGTGACGGGCGATGACGTCACCATCACCTTTGACGGGCCCACTGTCAGCGGCGGCTGGCAACCCCTGGACCCACGCGATACCGCCAGCGGCCAGATCCGCTTCAATGGCCAGGGCGACGATGTCAGCTTCGTGGCCAAATCCATCACCCTGCAAAAGCAGGTGACCGTCACGGTTGACGGTGGTGCCGCCGGGGTCAGCCCGGGTGACACCCTCACCTACCGGCTGAACATTGCCCTGTCGGACTACTTCGCCTTTGGCCAGACCTTCCTGGGCAACGGCAGCTTCGTTATCGCCGATGGCCTGACCGACGGTCAGACTTTTCTCCCCACTACCGCCACCCTGACCCTGACGGTAAACGGCTTCACTCAGACCATCCTCCTGAGCAAAAGCAGCGCGGTCAATCCTGATGGCAGCACGTCGATGGTCTTCGACATTGGCAAGTCAATGCGCGATGCCTTGTCGGGCCGCAGCTGGCTCAACGGCGACCTGGCCTTCGACGACCTGCTGCAAGGTGCAACCCTGGCCGTGATCAGCTACCAGGCCCGTGTCGGGCAGAGCTACACCCCGCCTGCCGGCGCACCGCACAGTGAAATCAACGAAGGCGACCCGCTGGGCAACAACGCCACGGTGACCGCGACAGTGCTGCTCGACCCCCTCAACCTCAGCGGTCAGGACCAGAGCGACAGTTCCAGCACGCTCACGCGCATTCCCACCAGCCAGGTGCAGATCGACCTTGCCGACCTCAATGGCAATGGCGCCCCGGCCCCCAGCACCGAGCTGCGGCCGGGCGACCGGGTGACCTTCCGCCTGAGCTATGACCTGGTAACCGGCGACTACGAAAACTTCAAGCTCACCGCTTATTTGCCACTGCCGTTGTTCGACCTGAGCGGCGTGGACCTCAACAGCATCTGGCGCCTGGCCACCGGCAACAACAACCCCAACAGCCCGATTTCGGTCACCCTCGGCCCGGGCAATTCGCTGGTGTTCACCTTCGCCGACTACGTCAATCCGGGCGTCAATGGCAGTCGCATTGCCATTGATTTCACCTTGACCGTCAGTGACCAGCCGTTCGCCGACCAACGTGCGTTCAACGTGCTGGGCGAGTCCAGCCAGACCCGCACCCTGGACAAGAGCGTGCTGCTGACCACCGATGACGTGACCTTGATTGCCTCGGTCGCTGAACCTGTGCTGACCATTACCCATGGCGTGGTGTCCACCAGCCACGGCACGGTGACCGGCACCACCGGCAGCTGGAACGCCCCCGGAAGCACCGGCGTGCCGTTTGGCGGCAGCATCACCGATATCAATGCGGTCAACGGCAACGTCAGCGGTATCGATGCCAATGACCGCCTGCGCCTGGCCACCGCCATCGAGAACCACGGCGGCGGCAATGCTTACGACGTCAGCACGCGCATCACCCTGCCCCCGGGCCTTTCCTTTGTCGGCGGCAGCCTGTCGGCGGCCAACCTGCTGATCTACCGTGGCGATGGCACGCGGCTTATCGCCGGCACCCACTACACCGTCAACAATGCCACCAATACCATCACCTTTATCGACGGTCCCGGCGTCGGCGCCCTGCTCGCCGGTCGGCCGGGCACCGCAGCAGACAACAGCGGCGCCAACCTGGTGGTGATCACCTATGACGTCAACGTCGCTGCGGCCATCGCTGCCAGCGCGACCCTGCAAACCAGCGCGCAACTGACGGGCTATGCCAGCGTCGAGGGCGGACGCAACTTCCTCGGCACTACCCCCTTGAGCGACCTGGCCAACCAGCAGGTTGCCGCCCCGACCATCAGCAAGACCTACGCCGGTGGCAGCCTCGACAACAGTGACTCCAGCGCCAGCCACACCACCGGGGCCAACCTGGTGGTGGGCGAAAGCATGCTCTATGACATCGTCGTCACGTTGCCAGAAGGCACTACGCAGAACCTGCGCATCGATGACCTGATTCCACCCGGCATGCGCCTGGATACCACCTTCAACAACCAGGGCTATCTGCTGATTACTACCGCCGGCGGCGTGCTGACGCAGAATTTCGCCGGCACGATCACGGTCGGCAGCCTGAGCGCACCGTCTGGTACTCTCGGGGCCGATGGCGTCGATGCGCGGTTTGTGTTTACCGTGGCTTCCACCAGCGGTGACAACAACACCGGCAACAACAGCTTTGTGATTCGCCTGCGCCTGGTGGCCAGCAACGTCGCCGACAACCAGACCAGCGCCGTGCGCCTCAATGACGCCACCCTCACCTACAGCGACCCTGACGGCGATACGCCCAACGGCAGCACCGCGATCAACCGCGACGTGGCGGTGAGCGGCGCCAAGCCCAGCATTACCATCCAGGAACCGACCCTGCAGCTGGACCAGCAACTGGTGACCGCGCCCGGGCTGGGCTTTGACCAGGGCGACCAGGTCGAGTACACCATCAGTATCCGCAACGGCTCGGCCGGCAGCGACTACGATGCCTTCGATATCGCCTTCAACAGCGTACTGCCGAGCGAACTGGACCAACTGACCCTGGTCAGCGTGATCTACACCGTCAACGGCGTCAGCACGGATATTAGTGGCAGCTTCAGCCTGGATCCGAACGGCCGCACCCTGGTCAACAGCGGCAACCTCGACATCGCCAAAGGCGGCACGGTGGTCATCCGGGTTACCGGCGTGGTCAATGCCACAGGCGCGTCGGTAGCGCAGTTCGACAACCAGGCGCAGGTGCGCTGGACCAGCCTCAATGGCACCACCAGCGGCATCGCCGATCCAGCCGGTGAGCGTACCGGTGAACAAGGTACGCTCAACAGCGGCGTACTCAACGATTACCGCCGCAACAGTGTGCTGATCATTCCGGTGGCGCAAGGCATCAAGTTTTCCCGCGTCGGCGGCCTCTCCGATACCAGCGCGCCCAACCCGACCAATGCCCTGCAAGAGACCGTCGCCATCGGTGAGGTCATTCGCTACCGGGCCACGGTGCTGGTGCCTGAGGGCAACAACCCCAACTATCAGTTGGTGATCACCCTCGGCCAGGGGCTGACCCTGGCCGACCTGAGCACAATGCGCATCGGCTTTATTTCCGATGGCGGCCTGGTGACCAGCCTGAGTGACCTGATCACCAGCGGCACCCTGCAGATCATCGGTAACGAAGACAGCCCCGAAGCACAGTTCATCACCCCGGACCTTTCCGGCGCGGGCCCCACCGGGGTGCTCAACTCGCGCTACGTGGTGCTCGGCACCGACGGCAACGGCAACCAGATCGTCACCCTCAATCTGGGCAACCTCACCAACGGTGCCCACGGCGGTGGTGATGACGGTAACGATGACGACCTTGAAGGCATTGTGCTGGAGTTCAGCGCCAGGGTCGGCAACATCCTCGCCAACCAGACCGGCGTGGTCCTCGGTGCCAGTATCCAGGATCGGGTCAACGGCAACGTCCGCGCCACCAGCGACATCCTCACCGAACGTATTGTCGAAGCCGGCTTCACCGGCCTGAACAAACAGGTCACCGACTTTACCCCCAACCCTGGCAGCACCCTGGGCAATGCCACGGTCTCTGTCAGCTTCACCGCCAACGGCGGCTTGCCGGCGTATGACGTGCACCTCAGCGATGGCTTCCCCACCGGCAGCAACTACAACCTGATCAGCATTACCATCGGCGGCACCACCTACGGCCCGGGCAACCTGCCTGCCGGGGTGACCTTCAGCACCACTGGCGGCTTGAGCGTGGACATTGCCCGGATCGATGTCGGCACCACCGTCAGCGTTGTGTATTCGGTGGATGTGCCCAACGGCGCCAGTATCGCCAGCACTGATGCCAGCCTGAGCTGGAGCAGCCTGCCGGAAACCTTCACCAGCTGGGGCGGTAGTACGGTAGGTGCGGACGGCAGCGCCAGCGGCGAGCGAACCGGTGCCAACGGCCCCGGCCCGGACGCCAGTACCCTGAACAACTATGTGCTGCGCGAAGGTGCCGGCCTGGGGATCATCAGCGGCACCCTGTGGAACGATACCGGCACTGCCGCCAGCGCTCCCAATGACGCCACCCCTGACGCCGATCCGCTGCCCGGAACCCCGGCCTACGAACTGGCGGTGCCCAACCAGACGATCAACCTGATCTGGGCCGGCAACGATGGCGTGCTGGGCAATGCCGACGACAAGACCTTCTCCACCACCACCGACAGCAATGGCCGCTTTGTCTTCGGCGTGCTGCCCTCGGGCCTGTACCGCCTGGATGCGCCAACCACAGTCAACAGCATCAGCCAGTTCGGCGAACTGCGCATGCGCATCGACACCGATGGCGGCACCCTGGGCCAGGTCCGTGTGACCCTGGGAGAAGGCAGCACTCAGCAGGCAAACTCCGGCTACGTCGAAGTCAACGACGCGCCGGTCAACACCCTGCCCGGCTTTCAGACCGGCCGCGAGGACACGCCACTGGCGATCCCGGGGATCAGCGTCAGTGACGTCGATGCCGAGCGTAATCCGAACGTCAACGGCCGCAACATTCAGGTCACCCTTACCGTCACCCACGGTACGCTGTCGCTCACCGGCCCGAGCACTGGAGTGACCGTGACCGGCGCGGGCACCACAACGCTGGTGCTGACCGGGCGTATTGCCAATATCAACGCAGCGCTGGCTGGCCTGAGCTACCTGGGTAACCTCAACTTCAACGGCAACGACTTCCTCGAAGTCATCAGCAATGACCTGGGCAACTACGGCGATTTCGATGGCAACGGTGTACCCGGGCAATCGACCGACGCGCGCACCGACCGGGACTTTCTGGTCATCAACCTGGAACCGGTCAACGATCCGCCGGTAGCGGTGAATGACAATGCCACCGCCGTCGAGGCCGGCGGTACCGACAACCACCTGCAGGGTGTAGACCCACGGGGCAACCTGCTGAACAACGACACCGACGTCGACATCGCCACCAACGGCGACATCATCGACGTGCTGTCGGTCACCTCGCCGCTGGGCGTCGTTGTGACGGTGCCGGTGCTGGGCACGACCGAAGTGATCGGCCGTTACGGCAAGCTGGTGATCCAGGCCAATGGTACCTACCAGTACATTATCGACAACAGCAATGCCCAGGTGCAGGCGCTGCGCCAGGCCGGCGATACCTTGCAGGAGGTGTTCGGCTACACCATCTCCGACATCGGCCTGGGCGGTGACCCGCTGCAGTCCAGCGCGACCCTGACCGTGGTGATCCAGGGCGCCAACGATGCTCCGGACGCCGAAAACGACACGGCCACCGCGCGCGAGAAAGGCGGCGTCAACAACACCGACGGCGGCAACCCCAACGATACCCCGCCCAATGGCTTCCCGATTCCCGGCGCGGATGCTTCAGGCAATGTGCTGAGCAACGACAATGATGTCGACGGCGGTGAGCGGGTATCCGACCCGATCAACTATGGCGAACGCATAACCGTCACCGGTGTGCGGCCGTTGCGCGAAATAGCCACTGGTCCGCTGACGGCCGTGCCGACAACCGGCACTGTCGCCATCCAGGGCACCTACGGCACGCTGACTATCGCCGCCGACGGCACGTACAGCTACGTCATCGACAACACCAACACCGCGGTGCAGCGCCTTGGCCCGAATGACACCCTGACCGAGTTTTTCAGTTACCAGGTTTCGGATGCCCTGGGCCTCAATGACCTGGCCGAGCTGCGCATCACTGTGGTTGGCAACTACGACAACCCGGTGGCCAGCGACGACCAGGCTACGGCCCAGGCCGGGGCCAGCAACGCCGACCCTGAGAGCAATCCGGTCGGCAACGTGATTCTGTTCCCCAGTCGTCCAGGCAGCATCACCCAGCCTGGAGGCAACGGTGTCGACCTTGATGTCGACCGTGCCGACCGCCCCAGCAATGTGCTGTTGGTCAACGGCGTGCGCAATGGCCCCGAGCTTGCCGGTGGTGCGCTGACCACGGTCAGTGGCGGCGCCGTGACCCTGGACGCGACCTTCGCCCAGTTCAGCAACGGTACGCCGGTGGGCAGCCCGGTGAGCTACGGCACCCTGACCATCAACCCCGACGGTTCTTTCAGCTTCGACGTCAACAGCAACAACCCCGCCATCGTCGCGCTGGCGCGCGGGGCCACGATGAATGTCATCTTCACTTACCAGATCGTCGACTCGGCGGGGCTGACCGACACCGCGCAACTGGTGATTGTGGTACGCGGCGCCAACAACCCGCCGCATGCCCAGGACTCGGTGGCCCTGGCCACTGAAAAAGGCGGCTTCGAAAACCAGACACCTGGCGTGGATCCCGGCGTACCACCGGCACCGGGACGGCAAGTAACCTTTGTCGATCCTGACGGTGACCCGGTCACCGTTACTGGCATACGTACCGGCCCCGAGGGGGGGACCGGGGATGCCGGGACAGTCGGCACGGCACTCGATGGCGAATATGGCGCGCTCACGATTAACAGTGATGGCACCTACAGCTATGTGATCGACAACGACAACGCCGAGGTGCAAGCCCTGCGCGGAATAGATGACCTTTTGGTCGAGGTCTTCACCTACCGGGTCACCGACAGCGATGGCGAGTTCGACGATGCGCAGATCGTCATCGTCATTCGTGGCCAGAATGACAACCCGGTGGCCACCAACAATACAGCCACCGCTGTCGAAGCCGGTGGCGTGAACAACAGCAGCGGCGGCGTCGACCCAAGCGGTAATGTGCTGGTCGATGACACTGATGTCGATGGCGGTGCCGGCGACCCGATTGACTACGGCGAAACCAGGACCGTGACTTCGATACGCACCGGGGCCGTCGAGGGTTCGGGCACCGCCGGCACTCTCGGCAGCGAGCTGCGCGGCACCTATGGCTGGCTGACCCTCAATGCCGACGGCAGTTACAGCTATCGCCTGGATAACAGTTTGGCGGCCGTCCAGGCCTTGCGGCCAGGCAACAGCCTGGTCGAAACCTTCAACTACAGCATTGTCGATACCGCTGGTGCCTCCGACACCGCGCTGCTGACCATCACCATCCGTGGCAGCAACGATGTACCGGTGGCCAACAACGACAACGCCGTTGCCATTGAGGCCGGGGGCTTGAACAACGCCAGCGCCGGTAGCGACCCAAGCGGTAACGTGTTGAGCAATGACATCGACGTCGACCGCTTCGGCGAAACCCTGAGCGTCATCGCCGTCGCCCAGGGCGTAAGAAATGGCAGTGTAGGCAGCAGTTTTGCCGGGCAGTACGGCAGCTTGATCGTCAATGCCGATGGCAGCTACACCTACCTGGTCGACAACAACAATCCGTTGGTGCAGGCCCTGCGCACGCCCAACAATACCCTGCGCGAATCTTTTACCTACACCATTCGAGACCTGGCCGGAGCCACCAGCAGCGCTACCCTGACCATCACCATTCTGGGCCGCAATGACAATCCGCTGGCAGTGAACGACAGCGCCGTGGCGGTGGAAGCTGGTGGCACCAATAACGGCACGCCGGGCATCGACCCGGCCGGCAACCTGCTGGTCAATGATCGTGACGTCGACGCGGGTGACGGCAAGACGGTCAACGGTATTCGCAGCGGTAGCGAAGCCGCGGGCGGCAGCTTTAGCGCCGTGAGCGGCAGTCAGGTCATCCGCGGTACCTACGGCACTCTGACGGTGTTCGCCAATGGCGATTATCGCTACCAGGTCGACAATACCCTGGCCGTGGTCCAGGCCCTGAAGCCCGGGGATATTCTGCGAGAGCTGTTCACCTACCGCATGCGCGACAGCGCAGGCGCTGAGGATATTGCCCAGTTCAGCCTGACTATCCAGGGCGCCTGGGATGCACCGGTGGCCCGCGACAACCTCAATATTGGCGTGGCCGACAATGGCGACGGTCTGGTGCTCAACCCCAGCGGCAATGTGCTGCCCAACGACAGCGACATTGACCAGGGCGACCGGCTCACGGTAACCGCTATCCGCACCGGCGCCGAAGCGGGCACAGGCGTTGCCGGTACCATCGGCTCCGTACTGCAGGGCCTGTACGGCACGCTGGTGATCAATGCCGATGGCAGCTACACCTACACCATCGACACCAACAACCCGGCCGTACTGGCCCTGGATGTGCTGGATACGCTGGTCGATGACTTCACCTACCAGGTCACCGATCTGGGCGGCCTGATCGACCTTGCCGAGCTGTCGATCATTATCATCGGCCGCAACGATGTACCCGACGGCATAGACGATACCGCCACGGCCATCGAGGCCGGCGGCCTGAACAACGCCACGCCGGGCCTGAACCCCAGCGGCAATGTGCTGAGCAACGATGTCGACCTGGAGAAAGACATACTGACGGTGTCGGCCATCCGCACCGGCAGCGAAGCAGGCAGCGGCACTGCTGGCACCGTGGGTACGGTGCTGCGCGGGTTGTATGGCGACCTGGTGATGAACGCCGACGGCAGCTGGACCTACACCGTCGACAATAGCCTGGCAGCGGTCCAGGCCCTGCGCACCAGCGGCCAAGTGCTGGTGGATATCTTCACCTACACCGTCGTCGATCCTCATCAGGCCGATGACACCGCAGAGCTGCGCATCACCATCGACGGACGCAACGACACGCCGATTGCCGTCGACGATGGCACCGTTGCCATTGAGGCCGGTGGCGTCGGTAACAACATTCCGGGGCTCAACCCCAGCGGCAATGTCCTCGACAATGACATCGACGTCGACAGCCCGGCCTTGGGTGAAACCCGCCAGGTACTCTCGGTGACCAGCGAAACCGGCAGCAATGCCCTGGCCGGCCAGGTGCTGATCGGCCGCTACGGCAGCCTGGTGCTGAATGCCGACGGCAGCTATCGCTACCAGCTGGATAACAGCAATCCTGTGGTTCAGGCCCTGCGCACAGCAGGCCAGACCCTGCGCGAAGTCTTCACTTATCGCATGCGCGACACCGCCGGGGCGGAGTCTGAAGCGCGCCTGAACGTGCTGATCCAGGGCGCCAACGATAGCCCCGTTGCCCGCGACGACAGCAATGTCGCCAGTGACCAGACGCCAGCACCGCAAACCAGCGGTAACGTGCTCCCCAATGACAGTGACGTCGATGCGGGCGAGCAACTGAGCGTGAGCGGCATCCGTACCGGCGCCGAAGCCGGCAGCGGCACCCAGGGCGTGATTGGCCAACCGCTGGCGGGCCGCTACGGCACCTTGGTGATCAACGCCGACGGCAGCTACAGCTACACCATCGACCTGAGCAACCCTGAAGTGCTGGCGGCGGCGGGACTGGGTCAGGTCTTGCAGGACGTGTTCACCTACACCCTCAGCGACCGCGCCGGTGCCACCGACCTGGCCCAGCTGACCATCACCCTGGACATCGCTGCGCCATTTATCCCGGCCCCGGCCGGGCCGTTCTTCGGTCGTGACAGCGATGATCCGTTCCAGCGCCTGCCACTGCCCGACGTCGACCCGGTGGTGTTCATCGGCCCGGTGGTCGAGCGTCAGGAACGTGCCCTCGAACTCTCCGGCTGGCAGGCCGATGGCAGCAACCTGAGCTACGGCCGTGTGCCCGAGATCCTCAGCGAAACCCTGAACCAGCGCCTGGGCCTGATTCAGGGCCAGTTTGTCGCCCGGGCGGTACAAGGCAGTCGCCAGGCCAGTGAAAACGATCTTGCCTGGATCCTCGGACGCCAGTCGCGCATCAACCTCAGCGCCGATGGCCTGCTGCCCGACCCTTCGGTGTTCAGCACCGATGCCGCACACCTGACTCAGGGCGATGCACAGTTGCCGCCGCCTGCCGAAGCACGTGTTGCCTCCGGTTTCCGCGCGCAATTGCGTGAAGCCGCCGAGCGCCTGCGCGCGCTTGATAACCGAACCCGCGAATAAGCAAAGACCAAGGACTGACTATGCTAAGACTGCCGCAAACGTTGTTCAGTACGGCCATCGCTTCCACCCTGTTGCTGGCCGCTTGCTCTGCGACCAAGCCGCATGAATACACGGAGGATGAAACCCGTCAGCGGATCATTCGCGATCAGGCGCAGATGTACGCCAATCAGGAACCGGTCACCCGCCCGATCACCTTCTACGAAGCCGCTGCCCGGGCCCTGAAGTACAACCTGGACTACCGCCTGAAACTGATGGAAAGCGCGCTGGCCAGCGACCTGCGCGATGTGTCCAGCCACGAGATGCTGCCGCGTCTGGTGGCCTCGGCCGGGTATGCCGGGCGTAACAACGACTCCGGCGGTACCTCGATCGGTATCGAAGACCGCGAGGAAAGCTTGCGTGCGTCGACCTCCGAAGAGCGCTATCGCCAGCTCTATGGACTGGGCCTGAGCTGGAGCCTGCTGGACTTCGGCGTGGCCTATTACCGCACCCAGCAGAAAAGCGACCAGATCCTCATGGCCGAGGAGCGCCGGCGCAAAGTCGCCCAGAACGTTTTGCAGGATGTACGCAACGCCTATTGGCGAGCCCTGAGCGCCCAACGCCTGATGCCCCAGGTCGACCGTCTGTTGGTGCGCACCCACCAGGCCTTGCTCTCGGCGCGCCAGGCTGAAAGCAAAGGGCTGTTGCCGCGTCAGGAGATTCTCGCCTATCAGCGCGCCCTGCTCGACTCGATTTACCTGCTGACCGTGCGCCGCCAGGACCTGGAGTTTGCCCGCGCCGAACTGTCGGCGCTGATGTCGCTGCCGCCGGGCTCGCGGCTGGTGCTGGCGGACGAGGCCGAGCCGGCCTTGCCGGAGGTGTCTCAGGACATCGACAAGCTCGAACTGCTGTCACTGAAAAACCGCCCGGAAATCATGGAAGAGTGGTACCGCAAGCGGGTCAACGAGAATGACCTGAAGATCGCCAAGGCGCAGCTCTGGCCGAACGTGAGCGTGGATTTTGGTTACAAGTACGACTCCAACAAGTTCCTCTACAACAGCGGCTGGACGGAAACCGGCCTGCAAGTGTCAATGAACCTGTTGCGCCTGCTGCAACTGCCGTCGCTCAACAGCGCCGCCGAGTCGCAGAGCAAGACCGACGACATGCGCCGGGTGGCCTTGTCGATGGCGATTCTGACCCAGGTACGGGTCGGCACCTTGCGTTACCAGCTGGCCCGCCAGGAGGTCGAGTTTGCCAATCAGAGCCTGCAGGTCGACCAGAGCCTGCTGAACTACGCTGAGGCAGCGCGCACCACCTCGTACGGTTCGGAGCTTGAGGTGATTCGCGCCGAGGGCCGCTACCTGCTTTCGCGTTACCAGCGCGAGGCGGCCTACTCCAGCGCCCAGGCCGCCTGGGGCCGGTTGTACAACTCGGTGGGGCTGGACACCCTGCCGCAACAGATCGAACAGCACGACATCCAGACCCTGGCCCGGGAAATCCAGCGCACGCTGGAGCAACAGGAACACACCAACCTTCTCGTCAGCTCGCAAGGAACGCCGAATGCCATACAGCCTTGAGCGCCGTTTGCTCGCCGTATTTCTGTCCCTGGTCCTAACCCCTGCCCTGGCCGCCGACACTGCGCCAGCCCCCGACACCGATGATCCCGGCGCGATCCGTGTGCTGTTGGTGGCGGGCCTGGAAACCACCTTGTCCAGCCAGATGAGCGGCACCCTCGGTGAGTTCAAGGCCAGCCTTGGCCAGGTGGTGGCCAAGGACGCCGTGCTGGCCCGTTTCGACTGCGCCGAGGCCCAGGCCCGTTCGCGGGTTGCCGCTGCCGAGCTGACCATGGCCAAGCAAAACCTCGACGCCAAACGCAACCTGCGCAAGCTGGATGCGGTCGGTGATCTGGAAGTGGCGATGGCCAATACCGAACTGCAAAAAGCCGACGGCGCCCGCGCCCTGGCCCAGGCCCAGAGCGGTTACTGCGTGGTTCAGGCGCCCTTTGCCGGGCGCGTCGCCAAGGTGCATGCCAAACCCTTCCAGACCGTGGCGGCCGGTACGCCACTGTTCGACCTGGTCAGTGACGGGGCCTTGAAGGTGCGTTTGAACGTGCCCTCCAGCCTGTTACCCAAACTGCAGTCCAATCAGCCCCTGGAGGTGACGATCCTCGAGACCGGCAAGGCCTACCCGGCCCACGTCAGCGCCATCAACGCGCGGGTCGATGCCGTGGCGCAAACCGTGGAGCTGGAAGCCCGGCTGGACGCCGCCCATCCAGAGCTGATCGCCGGCATGAGCGGCACTGCCCGCTTCCCCCGCGCCAATGACTGAGCCACTACCCCACCCGCAGCTGCTGCTGGCCATCGCAGCGCTGCGTGACCGTGCCCTGGCCACAGACTCGTTGAACGCGCTGGGATTCTCCATCGCCAACGATCCCTACCCGCTGCTGCAGTACCACCAGGCGCTGGTGTTCCAGCAACAGGGGCAAAGCCTGGAGTTGTTGTGCGTGTCGGGCCTTGCCCGTCCCAGCGAAGACTCCCCCTACCTGGTCTGGCTGCAACGCGCGATCCGCTGGATTGCCACTCAGCTCGAAGACGACCAGCCGCGCTGGCTGGGCCGCGACGCGGTTACGCCGCCAGCGGACATCGACGAAGGCTGGGCCGAATGGTGGCCGTCGGGGGTGTGGTGCATCCCCTTGCATGACCGTGAAGGTCAGCGTCTGGGGCTGGTGCTGTTTTTGCTCGACGCTGCACCGGCGCCGGCACTGCTGCCCCTGTTCGAAGGCTTGTGGCGCACCTGGGCACACTGCTGGGCCGGCTTTGCCAAGCAACGCCGGCTGTTGCGCTGGCGTCCCAGCAAACGCCAACTGATGTTGGCTCTGGCGGTGGCGGTGGCCTTGTTGCTGGTACCGGTCAGACAGACCGCACTGGCGCCGGCCGAGATCGTCTCGCGCCAGGCGATGATCATCAGTTCGCCCATTGATGGCGTCATCGAAAGCATGCAGGTACGCCCCAATCAGCCGGTAGACAAAGACACGCCGTTGTTTCGCCTCGATGAAACCACGCTCAATAGCCGTGCCGAGGTGCTGAGCAAGGAGGTTGCGGTCGCCGATGCCGAGCTGATGGCGGCCAGCCAGCGCGCGTTTGACAACCCCCAGAGTAAAAGCGAGCTGACCTTGCTCAATGGCCGCGTACAGCAACGCCGCGCCGAACTGGCGGCAGTCAAAGCCCAGTTGCAACGCACTCAGGTGCGCGCGCCACGGGCAGGCGTCGCGGTGTACAGCGACCCCAATGACTGGCTGGGCAAACCGGTGTCCACCGGCGAACGCATCCTGTTGATCGCCGAACCGAAACAACCGGCCATGCTCATCCAGTTGCCGGTGGCCGATGCCATCGCGCTGGAGCCGGGCGCGGAAGTCACCTTGTTCCTCACCGCCTACCCCTTGACCCCGCTCAAGGGCAACGTGCTGGAGACCAGCTACCAGGCGCAGGCCAATGAAGAAGGGGTGGTGGCCTACCGCTTGCTCGCCAGCATCGAAGGCCAGCCTGAACACGCACGTCTGGGCCTGCACGGTACCGCGCGGCTGTATGGCGAGCGCGTGGTGCTGGGCTATTACCTGCTGCGTCGGCCGTTTGCCGCGCTGCGGGCCTGGAGCGGGTTGTGATCGTCGACGCGGCTGCACTGCCGCTGCCCTCGTTGCGTGACGACCTGCGCTTGCTGGAGACCGCCCCTGACAGTAATGGCGAACCGGCCTGGGTGATTCAGGACACCGTGCTCAACCGCTTCTACCGCATCGGGTGGCTGGAATTCGAGTGCCTGCTGCGTTGGGATCGCTCGCCTGAAGAGATCTGTAAGGCCATTCACGCCGAAACGCCGCTACGTCCGGACGTCGAGCAAATCATCGAATTTCGCCAGTTCCTGGAGAACAATCAACTGCTGCGTCCCGGTCGCGAGGCGCTTGCGCGCATGGCGGCACGCAGCCAGGAGAATGCCTGGTTGAGCTGGCGCTGGTGGCTGCACCACTACCTGTTCTTTCGCGTGCCGCTGCTGCGTCCGCAACAGCACCTGCAGGCGCTGGCGAAGAAGCTCGACTGGGTGTTCCGGCCCCTGACGGGAGTACTGGTGTTGCTCCTGAGTATCACCGGCATCCTGCTGGTGCTGCAGCAATGGGATACCTTCACCACCGCCGTGGTCGAGTCGTTTTCCGCCTCCGGCCTGGTCAGCTTTGCCATCGCCCTGGCGCTGGCCAAGACCCTGCATGAGCTGGGCCACGCCTTGGTGGCCACGCGCCTGGGGTTACGCGTGGGACATATGGGCATCGCCTTCGTGGTGATGTGGCCGATGCTCTATACCGATACCGGCGAGAGCTGGAAGCTGCGTAGCGCCAGACAACGCCTGGCAATCGCCTCGGCGGGGATCATTACCGAGCTGGCCCTGGCCGGCCTGGCCACGCTCGGCTGGGCCTTGTCCGACCCCGGCCCGTTGCGCAACGCCCTGCTCTACCTGGCCACCACCAGCTGGGTGTTGTCGCTGGCGCTCAATGCCAGCCCGTTCATGCGCTTTGACGGTTACTTCATCCTCTCCGACCTGCTGGATTTTCCCAATCTGCACGAGCGCTCCTCGGCCCTGGCCCGGGTCACCTTGCGCCGGCTGCTGCTCGGCCTTGACGAAGACTGGCCGGAAGCATTCAGCCCCGGCAAGCGCCGGGCGCTGGTGGCGTTTGCCATGGTCACCTGGGTCTATCGACTGGTGCTGTTCCTGGGCATTGCCGTGGCCGTGTACCTGCTGTTCTTCAAAGTGCTGGGCATCCTGCTGTTTGCCGTGGAAGTGGCCTGGTTCATCCTCATGCCGGTCTGGCGTGAACTGAAGTACTGGTGGCAGCATCGTGACGGTGTCAGCACCAGCCATCGACGCACCTGGTGGGTGATTGGCGCGCTGGTGCTGCTGCTCCTGGCAGTACCCTGGCGCACCCAGGTCCAGGCCATGGGCGTGGCCCGCGCCGAACACCAGTTGCGCGTCTTCGCTCCTTACCCGGCGCGTCTGCAGGCCCTGCATCCGGCGGGCGCGGTCACGGCCGGCGCGGCACTGGTGACACTCGATGAACCCGATATTGCCTCACGGCTGTCCAGTAGCGAGGCCAGTGCCAGGAGCTATCAGGCCCGGCTCGGTGGCTTGATTGCCGACCCCTCTGGGGCCGACCAGGCCATCGCGACTCGCCAGCGCCTTGATGTGCAGTTCGAAGAGGCCCGTGCGGCGCGCTCCGAGATCGCCCGCCTGACCCTGCAAGCGCCCTTCGACGGCCAGTGGCTGGATCTGGATCCCGCTCGGCAACCCGGTCAGTGGGTTCACAGCCGCGAAGCCATCGGCATTCTGGTCGATCCGCGTCATTGGCAGGTGGACGCCTATGTCGACCAGGATGAAGTGCAGCACCTGATCCAGGGCGGTACCGTGCGCTTCTACCCCGAGGGGCAACCGCTGCCCATCAGCGGCAAGGTGCTGACCATCGGCAGTACCCGGGTCAGTCAGCTGCATCACGCCATGCTCGCTTCACGCTTTGGCGGGCCGTTGACCGTTGCCAGCCGGGGCAAGGAGCTACTGCCCACGCCGCCGCTGTTTCATGTCCTGATCCAGCTCGACGGCGCGCCACCGGCCCTGCGCGAAACCCGCGGCCGCGTGCAGATCGCCGGCGAGCGCCGCAGCTTGCTTGGCGAGGGGCTGACCCATGTCGCAGCCGTGCTGTTACGTGAGAGCGGGTTCTAACATGGCGGTCCGACAGCTAGCGCCAATCCGCCACAATCCCCTGTTCCAGGGCCAACGACTGCGCAGCAATCGTGCGCCGCTGATAGCCCGGGGCCTCGGCTGAGGTCGCCAGCCACAGCATCACCTGTGCCGGCACCTCTGGCGGCGCGATGCCGGCGCGCAGGGCGATCACGCCCTTGTCACCGATGGTCGCTTTCAAGGCCTCGGTGCTTACCACCCCCGGATTGAGGGTGTAGGCACAGATACCGCGCTCACCCAACTCCACCGCCAGCACCCCCGCCAGCCGCGACACCGCCGCCTTGCCAGCACCATAGGCGTAGCCCCAGCCGCCCTTGTCGGCGGCCACGGGCGGATCGCTTTCACCGGCCCCGGAGGTGACGTTGATGACCACCCCGCCCCCCTGTTCGAGCATCTGTTCGGCCACCGCGCGGGTCAGCAGGAAAGGCGTCAGGACGTACCCCTGGAACACCCGTTCAAGGGTTTGTGCCGGCAATTGCAGGAAGCTGCTGTTGAGGTCACGGCCCTGGTAGATCGCATTATTGACCAGCACATCGATGCGCCCGAATTCAGCGATCACCTGCGCACAGGCGGCCAGCGCCGAGGCGCTGTCGAGCAGGTCCATGGGCACCACCAACACCCGTTGCCCGAGGGCGCGGATTGCTTCGGCGGTACTGTTGAGGCTGCCCGCCAGCGGCTCGCCCGCGGCATCGCGCAAGGCGTGTTCATGCTGTTCGCCTTCGTCGACGGTACGCGCGCTGATGGCCAGGTCAAAGCCTGCGCGGGCAAACGCCAGCGCCGCTGCCCGGCCGATGCCACGGCTGGCGCCGGTAATGAATGCCACTTTGTTCATGGGGTGTCCTTCTAGAAACGTTGCGGGCGGACCATGGCATCCATGCCGCCGTCGATAAACACCACGCTGCCGTGGATGAAGGCCGCCTGTGGCGACTGCAGGAAGGCCACCAGGGCGGCGATTTCCTCGGGGGTGCCGGAGCGCCCCAGCGGCGCGACGAACTCACGCACGGCCTTGCCAAAGCGGGCGTCGTCCAGCGATGCCTGATGCAAGGGTGTCTGCACCGCGCCCGGTGCCACCACGTTGAGACGAATACCCTGCTGCGCCCAGGGCTTGGTCAGGCGCCGGGCATGCTGGGTGATCGCGTACTTGGAGCAGGCATAGGCGAAATGCGGCTGGCCAAGGCTATCGGCCAGAGCGCAGGCGTCGGCTTCATTACCGGCCAGCAACACCTCGGTCATCGGCTGCTGTTCGACGCCCGGCTGGGTGGCGGCGACAGAGCCGATGACCAGCGCCGCAGGCTGGTTACCTTTGGCCAGCGCTGGGGCCAGGCCATCAAGCAACTGGCTGACACCGAAGTAGTTGACCGAGAGAATCAGCCCGCAAGACGGTGCGGTGACACCGACCCCGGCGCAGCACACCAGGCCATCGAGCACGCCGTCGCACTGCTCAAGCACCGCGGCGATGGCGGCTTCTCGGCCGTGGGCGGTGGAAAGGTCGGCAAGCACCTCGGCATTGGCCCGGTCGATGCCGATAACCCGGTGCCCGGCAGCGCGCAACGAGGCACTGACCGCTGCACCAATCCCCGAGGCACTACCGCTGATAGCTGTAACTGGCATAGGTGAGTCTCCATGAGTGGTTCAGGCAGTATCCCTGGCCCTGCCCGGCATCGGCATCGTCTGTGCGGACTACGCCTGGCGACGGCTGGCCAGGGTCAAGGGCGGCACCTGAACCTTGGGTTTCGCTGCGACCTTAAGGGTCGCCTGCGGCTTACCCAGGGCCACCACGCTGTTGAGCAGAATGCGCACCAGCTCGGTCTGGCGGCGCACGCCGGTCTTCGAGAAGATCGAGCGCAGGTGCGCACGCGCGGTGTTGCGGCGAATGTTCAGGGTTTCGGCTGCCTCTTCCAGCGACAGACCGTTGGCCAGTTCCATGGCCAGCGCGGTCTCGGCCTTGGTCAGGTTGAACAGCTGCTTGGTCACCACTTCGCTGGCCAGCGACTTGCTCGCGGCATCGCGGATGTACACCAGCGCCGCCGGCTTGCCCTTCTCGTCGGCCCAGTCCAGGGACGGAATGGGTTCGACCACCAGCCCCAGGTTGACCTGCCCGGACGGCCGGGTCACCGACATGGCGTCGGCGCTTTTTACCGTGTCCTGGGCGAAGGCGGCACGAATCAAGCGCTGCAGCTCGCGGTTGTCGCTTGGGTAGGTGGCTTCCAGACGGCCGCCGACCAGTTTCAGGCCATCGCCGCTGGCGAGGATGCCCTGGGCCACCGGGTTGACCCGCAGCACGCTGCCACTCTCGTCCAGCACCAGGGTGGCGACCGACAGGCGGCTGATGGCCTGGGCGTAGAGATCGCTCAGCGATTCACTACGATCGAGCAGGTTGTGGATGTTCAGGCCGCGGCGCAGATGAGGCAGGAACATGGCGCACAGGGCGCGGTCATTGACCGAGAACTTCGGCGCGGCCTTGGCCCGGGTCACACGAAAGCGCAGGAGCCCGCCTTCGTGGGTGGAAATATCCGCGCCCATCACGTGGTAGACGTTCTGCTGGCTGCAGTACATCTTGAAGTACGAGCTCTGTTCCCACTGGCTCGGCGTCATGATGTCGTCGACGGTAAACACGACGTCCTGTGGCTGGTTGTCGAACGGTCGGTTGGCCTGCGGGTAGGCCATGTAGATGACCTCGCCCTCGCCTTCGATGTCGCCGGCAATGATCATTACGGCCATGTCGGGTTGATCCGGGACCCGCAGGATCAAGGTGACGTAGTTGGCCTGGAAGGCCATGCGCAGGTTTTCCAGGGTGCGCGCCAGGGGTTTGGGATCGAGCGCACCGTCATAGATGTCACCCACCAGACGGTCGTAGTCGGCAAGGTCCAGGCCCAGTGCGGCCAGTATTTCATGAGTCAACACGGGAGTTTCCACAGTCGTCTCCTTGCTCGGGTAAGGCCCGATGGCCTGCCCTTTTATTGTTATTGTTTTGATCGCGGCGCAAGCCCAGTACAACCTGCACGTTGCAGCTCGCCGCGACAATAGGCCGCGGCGATTTATTTTTGCTTAATGCGAGTCCCGCGCAGCCGGGCTCGATTTCAGGCAGTACTCCCCTTGTGGCGCTGGCTGCGGCGCGGGATTGGCGGCCACCAAGCGGCGACCACGGTTGAACCAGGCGGCCAGCGCCGGCAAGAGGAAAATCGCCCCGAGCACGTTGACCAGGAACATGAATGACAGCAGCACGCCCATGTCGGCCTGGAACTTGAGCGGCGCAAAGGCCCAGGTGATCACCCCAATGGACATGGTCAGGGCGGTAAACACCGCCGCCGTGCCGCGTTGGCACATGGCCTGGTAGAAGGCTTCGCGCAGGCTCGCGCCGGCGGCCATTTCGTGCTGGATGCGTTCATACAGATAGATGCCGTAGTCGACCCCGACGCCAACGCCCAGGGCCATCACCGGCAAGGTGGCGACTTTCAGGCCGATGCCCAGCAGCGCCATCAGCGCGTTGCAGAGAATCGCGACGATTGCCAGTGGCACGAGAATGCACAGTACGGCGCGAATGGAGCGGAAGGTCAGCCAGCAGAACAGTGCGACCGAGCCGAACAGCGCGGCGAGCATGAAGATCTCGGCATGCTTGACCGCCTCGTTGGAGGCCGCCATCACCCCGACATTGCCACCGGCCAGGTAGAAGGTCAGTTCCGGGGTGGTCACCTGCTCGATGATGCGCTGGGCTTCGCCAAGCACGTGGCTGACCGTGGCGCCTTCATGGTCGGCGAGAAACACCAGAATCTGCATCTGCTGGCAACCGTCGGTGACCAACCCGTCGTCCGGCATGTAGGCCCGCGCGCCCTGACTCAGGCCACGGGCAGAACCGGGAATCGCCGCCCAGCGCGGGTTGCCTTCGTTGTTGCCGGCAATCACCACCTTGCCCATGCCCGCCACGCTCTGTACCGATTGCACGCCCTTGACCGCACGCATGCGAAAATCGAACGCTTCCACCGCGCGCATCACCGCCGGTGACAGGCAGCCTTCTTCGATGCCGTTGACCGCGACAAACACCGAGAGCACGTCCAGGCCGATGGAGTAGCTGCCGACGATTTTCTGGTTGTCGAGGTTGTAGCGCGAATCGGCGCGCAGCTCCGGTGCGCCGGCACCGATATCACCCACCGCCAGGTCCCGTGCCTTGTAGGCGCCCGCCGCCAGCAGCAACAGGCTCAGGGCAAACACGCTCAAGGCCGGCTTGGGTTCGGCCAGCGCCGACAAGCGCCACCACAGGCGATGGCGCGCAGCGCTGTCGGCCTTGGCGCGGCGCAGCACGGCAGGCTCCAGACGCAGGTCGGCGATGATCACCGGCAACATCAGCTTGTTGGTGACGATCATCAGCATCACACCGATGCACGCGGTCACCCCCAGTTCATGCACGATAGGGATGTCAATCAGCATGATCACGGCAAAGCCCAGGGCATTCATCAGCAAGGCCAGGGAGCCGGGAATGAAGATCTTGCAGAACGCGCCGTGAGCCGCCTGCACCGAAGTGCGTCCGGCCAGCACCTCCTGTTTCCAGGCATTGGTCATCTGCACCGCGTGGGACACGCCGATGGAGAAGATCAGGAACGGCACCAGGATCGACATCGGGTCGATACCCAGGCCCAGCAACGGCAGCAGGCCGAGCAGCCAGACCACCGGCAGCAAGGCCACGACCAGCGCCACCACCGTCAGGCGCCAGGAGCGCGAGTACAGCCACAGGAGCACGCCGGTAATCACAAAAGCGATGACAAAGAAGCCGATGACGATGTTCAGCCCCTCGACCACATCGCCCACCAGCTTGGCGAAGCCGACGATGTTGATTTCGATCTGCGCGTTACTGTACTTGGCGCGAATGTCTTCCAGGCGCTGGGCCACCTGGGCGTAGTCCACGGGCTTGCCGGTCTGCGGGTCGAGGTCTTGCAGGTCGGCGCGGACCATCGCCGCTTTCAGGTCGTTGGCCACCAGCCGGCCGATCTGTCCGGAGGCGGCGGCATTGCTACGCACCTGGGCCAGGTCACGGGCCGAGCCGTCGAAGCGCGGCGGCACCACCACGTCACCGAAAAAGCCCTCTTCGGTGATTTCGATATAGCGCACATTGGCGGTGAACAGCGAGGTCACGCTGGCGCGGTTGACCCCGGAAACAAAGAACACCTCGTCACTGACTTTGCGCAGGGTGTCGAGGAATTCCGCGTTATAGATATCGCCCTCGCCCTTCCACTGCACGCTGACCAGAAAACGGTTGGCACCAGTGAAGTACTGGCTGAAGCGCAGGAAGTTGACCATGAACTCATGGCGCACCGGAATCTGCTTGCTGAAGCCAGGGTCCAGGTGGGTATGGGTGGCGCTGTAGCCCAGGCCCAGGGTCAGCAGCACGAACAGCACCAGCAAGCCCTTGCGCCATGCCATCAGGTAGTCGGCGATGCGCACGACACTGCGCGTCACCCAGCTTTTAGCTTGATTCATTGCCCGCCTCTCACTTGCCAAGGGCGGCAACGCTGCCACCGGAATCCTGGAATACCCCACGCTCGCCACCTACCAACAAGCGTGAGCCAAGGATGACGGCCGAGGTCAGGGTGCCGAGCCCGGCCAGGCGACCGACACCTACCAACTGCCCACGGCCATCAAGACGCACCAGCGAACCACCGGCGCCAACGATCAGCAACCCGCCCTGCTCGGGCAGGCGCACATGGCCGTACAGCGGCAAGCTGTTACCGACCTTGAGCGGGCGCCAGCTGTCGCCAAAGTCCTGGCTGACGAACACATGGCCGCGCATGCCATAGCTGACCCAGAGATCGGCGCTCAAGCGCACCACACCGAACAGCGAGCCGTTGTAGAACGCCGGCAGGGTCTGCCAGTGTTGGCCCGCGTCGCGGCTGCGCAACACCAGACCCTGCTCGCCGACCAGCATGCGCCGCCCGTCCGTGCCGCCGTCCATGCTGTTCAGGTGCGCGCTGTCGACCTCCAGCGCCAGGCTGTGCCAGCTCAGCCCGGCATCGTCGGACTGGTAGAACTTGCCAAAACTGCCATAGGCCAACACCCGTTCACCGCCCGCAGACCAGGCGCCCAGCAGCGGCTCGCCAAGGCTGTCGTCGTGGCGAACCTCCTGCCAGTGGCTGCCGCCGTCGCTGGAGCGCAGGATCCAGCCGTCGTGCCCTACAGCCAGTACGCGCTGCTGGCCGAGGTCGACCAGCGCGGTCAGCGCGACATTGCGTTGCGGCTGCAACACCGCCGGTTGCCAGCTCACGCCCTGGTCGTCGCTGAGCAGAATGCTGCCGCGCTCACCCACCGCCACCACCCGCTCGCCGAGCTTGAGCAAGGCGTTGATCTGCACACGGTCGGTGCGCAGCGGTTGCTCGCCAGGTTCGGGGGCAGATCTGGGGGCGAAGGCGAAGGCGATGGTTGCCGCCACCACCAGGCAGACCAGGTATCCGATCAACGAGCGCATAGCAGTCGCTCCGTTTCATGACTCAGGTACACAAGGACGTTCATGCGGCCAATCCTCTTGTTCTGCTCCGCTCCCGCGCGGGCTGCGCGGGGCGTGAAGGGGGCATTGCCTGCAGGGGATAGTCGCGGCTGGGGGGCGAGGAAACATCGTCCAAATGGCTTACAAAAAGGCGTATCTGCCCTGTGGTAAAGCGTGCTGGACTGTGATCAGCGAGGGGCAAGCCGGGGGCAACCTGAGGTTGCCCCGCGAGGAGGTGGGTTAACGTCTGTCAGGCCATTGGGTAGAGCGCTTCATCGAACTGTGACAGCCGCGGGAAGACCATCGGCTGGTCATCCGACAGGTGCTCCAGGCGCTGCTGATAGCTGTGCAAAAACGCCTTGCGCGCGTCTTCGCTGATGTACGGCACATGCCAGGCCACGAACGGCTCCAGCACCTCGAAACCGACATAGGCCAGGGTGCCGCGCAGGATCGGCCGCAGCATGTCTTCCAGCGGACCGTGGATCGCGCCTTCACCGAACATGTGCTCGCGTCCGCCGAGGGTCACGGTCACCAGGGCTTTCTTGCCCGCCAGGCCGCCCTGGTCGTAGAAGCGCTTGCCGCCATAGCAGACCCCCGAGACCAGCACCCGGTCGATCCAGCCCTTGAGCATGGCCGGGGCCGAGAACCAGAAGATCGGGAAGTTCAGCACCACCAGATCCGCCCACAACAGCTTGTCCAGTTCCTGCTGGATGTCGGCGGCAATCGCGCCGCTCTTGACCCCCAGGCGCTGCTCCAGGGCATAGACCAGGTACTCGGGGTTTTCACGGGTGCCGAAGTCGTCGGCGCTGGCCACCGGGTTCCAGTTCATCGCATACAGGTCGCTGACCTGCACCTGATGGCCCTGGGCCTGGAAGGTCTCTACGGCCTTGTCACGCAGGGCGGCGGTGAAGGATTGCGGCTCGGGATGAGCGTGGACGATCAATACATTCATGACAGCGTTCCTTTAAACAGGTTGCAAGGTTGAAGGCGTGGCGCGTGCGGCCAGCAAGCGGTCCAGCCAGTCCGGGTCCATCTCCGGCTCGGATGAGAACAGCAGCCCGGTGTAGTCGCGGTGCGGCGGGGTGAAAATGGCTTCGCGGCTGCCGTGATCGACCACCCGCCCGCGCTGCATCACCAGCACTTCATCGGCGATGGCGCGCACGGTGGCGACGTCGTGGGTGATGAACAGGTAGGCCACCCCCAACTGCTGCTGGATGCGGTTGAGCAGTTTGAGCACGCCTTCGGCCACCAGTTGGTCCAGCGCCGAAGTCACCTCGTCGCAGATGATCAGCTGCGGTTCGGCGGCCAGCGCCCGGGCGATGCAGATCCGCTGCTTCTGCCCACCGGACAGCTCGCGGGGCTGGCGCTCCATGTACTGCGCCGGGTCCAGCTCGATCATCTCCAGCAGTTCGGCCACCCGTTTGCGCATGGCCTGGCCCTTGAGCCCGAGGTAGAAGGTCAGCGGCCGGCCGATGATGTCGACAATGCGCTGGCGCGGGTTCAGTGCGGTGTCGGGGATCTGGTAGATCATCTGGATCCGCCGCAGTTGCTCTTTGCTGCGCTGGCGGAAGTCAGCCGGCAAGGCTTCTCCGTCATACAGCACCTGCCCCGCCGTCGGTGGCAGCAGGCCGGTGATCAGCCGCGCGGTGGAGCTCTTGCCACTGCCGGACTCACCGATCACCGCCAGGGTCTGGCCGCGGTGAAGTTTCAGCGAGACGTCATGCAGCACCGGCTGCTGGCCGTAACTGGCACTCGCCTGGCGCACTTCCAGCAGCGGCCGTTGCTGCAGCGGGCAAGTCTTGGGTTCGGTGCGAAAGCTGCGCACCGCCCACAGCGACTTGGTGTAGTCCTGCTGCGGTGCGTCGAGCATGCTGCGGGTGTCGGCCTCTTCCACCAGCTTGCCGTGGCGCAAGACCATGATGCGGTCGGCCATCTGCGCCACCACCGCCAGGTCGTGGCTGATGTACAGCGCGGCGCTGCCGTAGGTTTTCACCGCATCGCGAATCGCCGCCAGCACTTCGATCTGGGTGGTTACGTCGAGCGCGGTGGTCGGTTCGTCGAAGATGATCAGGTCCGGATGGCACGCCATGGCCATGGCGGTCATCACCCGTTGCAGCTGGCCGCCGGAGACCTGGTGCGGATAACGCTGGCCGATCTGCTCGGGGTTGGGCAGGCGCAGCACGCGGTACAGTTCCACCGCTTCGGCCTCGGCCTGGGCGCGGTCGATGCCGCCGTTCTTCACTGCGGTTTCAACATGCTGGTCGATCAGGCGGTGGGCCGGGTTGAAAGACGCCGCCGCACTTTGTGCGACATAGGCGATACGCAGGCCGCGCAGCTTGCGCAAGGTTTCGGCACCGGCGCCGACCAGTTCCATGCCGTCGAACCGCACCGATCCACCGGTGATCCGGCAGCCATCGCGGACATAGCCCATCGACGCCAGGCCCAGTGTCGACTTGCCAGCCCCCGACTCCCCGATCAGCCCCAACACTTCACCGCGTTGCAGGGTCAGGTCGATGCCTTTGATCAAGGGATGCCAGGCGTCCTCATAATGGCCTTCGATGCGCAGGTCGCGGATTTCCAGCAGCGGCTTGTGATTATTCGCTTGGCTCATGCTCAGCACTCCTTGAGGCCGCTGGATGCATGCAGCACCCAATCCACGACGAAATTGACACTGACGGTGATCAAGGCCACGGCCAGCGCCGGCAACAGCGGGCTGATATCACCGAAGGTAATCAGCACCGCGTTGTCGCGCACCATGCTGCCCCAGTCGGCGGTTGGCGGCTGGATGCCCAGGCCCAGGAACGACAGCGCGCTGATGAACAAGAAGACAAAGCAGAAGCGCAGGCCGAACTCGGCAATCAAGGGTGCTGCGGCGTTGGGCAGCACTTCGCGGCTGACCAGCCACCACAGCCCTTCCCCGCGCAACCGCGCCGCTTCGACAAAGTCCTGGACCACTACAGTCATCGCCACCGCCCGAGACAGGCGAAACACCCGGGTGGCATCGAGCAGGGCAATCACCAGCACCAGCGAAGTGGCCGTGGTGCCGACCACGCTGAGGATCAGCAAGGCAAAGATCAGTTGCGGGATGGCCATGAGAATATCCACCGCCCGCGACAGGCCCTGATCGATCCAGCCGCCCTTGATCGCCGCCACCAGCCCGCAAAAACCACCCAGGGCAAAGGCCAGAACGGTAGTCAGAAAGGCAATCCCCAAGGTGTTGCGAGCGCCGTAGACCAGACGGCTGAACATATCGCGCCCGAGGTTATCGGTGCCCAGCAGGAACTCGCTGCCCCACGGCGCGAAGCCCTCGCCGACCACCTGGGTTTCGCCATAGGGCGCCAACACCGGGGCGAAGAGTGCCACCAGCACATACAGAACAATCACCAGCAGGCCGAACTGGGCGCTCAAGGGCGCGCGCAGCAGTTGTTTGATCAGGCTCATGGCTTACCCCTTGGGATGCATCAGGCGTGGATTGCTGGCAATCGACAGCACATCGGCCGTGGTATTGAGCAGGATGTAGGTCGCGGCGAAGATCAGGCTGCAGGCCTGCACCACCGGGATGTCACGCTTGGCCACCGAA
>Ga0247821_10000286_pt1 | contig 28478 bp, 26 predicted proteins | sample 13C_Glycerol_Day_FD_192481 | JGI IMG/M metagenome (GOLD analysis project Ga0247821, IMG submission 192481) | Soil microbial communities from agricultural site in Penn Yan, New York, United States - 13C_Glycerol_Day14 | ecosystem: Environmental > Terrestrial > Soil > Agricultural land | place... | reverse complement strand
GGCCAGGTGAACACCACGTCGGCGGGGTGATCGGCAAGAACCTCGGCGTGCTGTCGCACTGATCGGCCTGCCGACACGGGTCCAACGGCCCGTGCGACGGCGGCTGGCGCGACAGATGCTCGAGCTCAGGACGGCGTCGTCCTGCACGGCTGCGCTCGAGCCGTCCCGGCACCGAGGCCCGGGACGCAGTGGCACTTGCGCGTCCCGGGCCTCGGTGCCTGGTCTGGTCGCCGTCAGCCGACTCGATAGAGCGAACCGCCGCCGGTGATCCCGATCGATGCGACCTTGCCGCCCACGTTCAGCGAGACGACGTACGTCGTCCCCGACCACCGGGCCCTGTAGGTGACCGCTCCGGAGGCGCGGACCGGAACGACGAACGACAGGATCGACGCCGTCTTACCGGACCGGGCCATCATGATCGTCGGCGCGGATTTCCGGACATAGCTGCTCGGGTAGGTCCAGCCCTGGATCGGACTGGTCTGTCCCTGCTTCACCAGCGTTGCACCGGCCGGCAGCGCCTGCTTGAACGGCAACTGGAACAGGACCGTCCTTGTGCTGTCACCGGGCGCGATCGCGGTCGCGGTCGTCCGCGAGTAGACGGTCGCCCGCTGGTCCGACGGCAGATGCCACAGCGTCTGGAACGCCTGTGCGGTCCTCGCCGAGGCGACGTCCCAGGTGACCATCAGATCCGGGTCCTTCAGCACCAGTACCCGCCGTACCCGGCTGATCCCGCTGCCCGGCGCGTCCGCGAACACGTACGACTCCGCGTTCGCCTTGACCGAGTACGCGGTCAGCTTCGTCGCGGGGTTCAGGTACGTCGACAGCGGTGTCGTCATCACACTGTGCGCGCTCGGGCTCAGCGTCCACGTACGCCATGCACCAGCGTTGTACGCCGCATAACCGCCGTTGATGATGATGTCGCGACCGCGGGCGGTATAGGTGATGCCGGTGTGGTCGAAGTGCCCGTGGAAACCACGCGCCGGCCCGTACCTGATGCTGTACGCCGATTCTCCCCGGAACCCCCGCGCCGGGTCGGTCCCCCATCCGGTGCGCCCGAACACGTACCCGGCCGAGTAGACGCCGACCCGCCAGAGCGGCGCTGTGCCCTTCGTGCCCAGTGAGCCGGCGTACTCCATCGGTGTGCCGGCGTACGGGTAGGTCGCCTGGAGTTCGGTGTCGCCGATCTGGGGCAGCCTGCCGAGCGAGTTCGTGGCCAGTGTCAACCATTTCGCCAGCAGTGCTCGCCTGGTCCCGATCGTCGTCCCCGGTGAGACCCCGCCGTTCTGCAGGACGGTGATCGCCCGGCCCCACAGCCGGTAGTTGAAGGCCGCGTACCCGGTCGACTGCTCGTTGGTCGAGCCTTGCGCGTCGATCGACGTCGTGATGCCCGCAGCCAGCCGTTGCACGGCGAGGTTCTTGTAGTCGCTGCGGTTCAGCGTCACGCCGAGGCCGAACAGCGCGATGCTCTCGTCGGTGCCGTGGTTCCAGGCGCCGCTCCAGTAGTTCGTGAGGAACCGTGCGTGGCTCAGCAGCGCCGCATTCACCCACGCGTAGCGGGTCGGCACTGTCGTGACCTTCAGCCCGGACAGGATCGCCTGGCGCAGGCAGATCAAGACGTTGGTGCGGTGCATGGTGGACTCCCACGCACCGATATTCGCCTTCCACGAGTACGGGTTGTCGCGGTACCAGTCGTAGGCGATCGTGTTCACCCGGGTCAGCGCGGTCAGGTCACCGTTGCCGGCGGCAATGATTCCTTGGCCGAGCCAACGAAGCGAGTGGAACCACATGTACCAACTGGCGTTCTTGTACGGGTTCAACGACCAGTTGATGTTGCCGCCGCCGTTGCCGACCTTGTAGGCCGCGTACGGCGACCACGTGAACTTGTCGGCGTACAGGTTCGCCAACGGGTTCATGGTCTGCAGACCGCTGAACCCCGGGCACGCGTAGAACGGCGCCGCGAGACTCTGGACCGCCTCGGTTCCGATATCCGTCGCCGGCGCAGCCGTCGGGGGTACGACGTTGCTCGCACCTGGCACGAACTGCGCCGCCCCTGGGTCCTCCGGAGCCGGCCCGATCGTCAGTCCCGCTGTGTCCGTCGGTGCTCGAGTGGTTCCGGCAGCGGTGCCGGCCCCCAGTAACAGTACGGCGATCCCTACAACGACGCAGTACGCTCGTTTGAATCTCATGACTGTTCCCCCTCGTACGTCGCCGCCGACCAGCAGCGATGGATTCGAGGGTCTGACCGCTCATGAGCCCGTGCCAGAGGCCAAGGTCCCTATCGGCCTAGGCCGGTTAGCGTCAGCTGTGCAGCTGTACCCGCTCGTGGGTGATCGCTTCGATGTCCGACGCGGCGGCGTGCAGCAGCTTGTGCGCCAGATCCGACAATGCCCGCGCAACAGCCAGCTCGTCGCCGATCTCGGCGATCTCGGTGTCGGTCGGGTTCCGGTGCGCGGCTCCGGCCCCGACCAGGTGGGTGTTGTCCCCGGTGTGCAACCGGGCCTCCGCCCGCGTGGTCCGGTCGTCCTCGTGCTCGCCGACGTAGATGTCCACCCGCCATCGCCTGCTGATGATCATGATCTCGTCCTTCCGCCCCGGCAGACTTCCGCTGTCCCGGCCATCCTCGGACGACCGCCGGCCACCTGCCAGGGCCGTCCGGACCTGAAGCACGGGAACTTCTGCCCTGCCGCGCGTACCCGGCCAGGCGTGTGCTGGAGGCGTAAGAGAGGAGGCAGCCATGAGCGACTTCGAGAAGCACCGCACCCAGGCCGACGCCCGACGCGCCGCCGCCCGCCGGCGGTCCACCTCGCCCGTGGCCGAACAAGCCGTCCTGCGGCACCTCGGCGCCGAGCTCTACAAGGAACGGCGCCAGGCCGAGGAGGGAGCCGGGCAGAGCACGAGAAGGAGCCACTGATGTCCGAGAAGGTGCTGGTCACCTACGCGACCAAGATGGGTGCGACCGCCGGGATCGCCGCCGCGGTCGGCTCCGAACTCCGCGCGGCCGGTCTCCAGGTCGACGTCCGCGAACTCAGCGCCGTCCAGGCGGTCACGCCGTACGACGCGGTCGTCGTGGGCAGCGCGATCTACCAGGGGCACTGGCTGCCGGAGGCCGTCCGCTTCCTCCGGCGGCACGAGCGCCAGCTGCGCACCCGGCGTGTGTGGCTGTTCCACTCGGGCCCGGTGGGTGTCACCAGCCACCAGGACCAGCCCGTCCCGCCGGACGTGGCCCGCCTGGCGCGCCTGGTCGCCGCACCCCCGATCAAGACGTTCGCCGGGAACCTCCAGCCCGACGCGGTCGTCCACCACCCCGACCTCGAACGCCTCACCACCGACTCCAGGGACTGGGCCGAGATCCGCGCCTGGTCGCACGAGATCGCCGCCTCCCTACCGGCCGGCGCCGAAAACTGAGCCGTCAATCAACCCCGCCACGCCGGCCTGCCGCGCGGGCTCGATGCCTCCCGCAATCGATCCGGACCAGTTAGTCTCGATCGAAGAGGTGGCGAGCGAACCGCGGAGTTGGACAGGCGACGAGTCTCAGGGGGGAGGCGGACGGCGATGGCGCCGCAACCGGAGGTGGCCGGTCGCCGGTCGACTCACCGAACCGTGCGGCCTCCTTCGGGCCCGGCGCCCCGCCCGCCGCGAACGCTGGTGACCCGCGAGCGTCTGCACAGGGCGCTGGACCGGGGATTCCGGCAACCGCTGACGATGCTCGTCGCGCCGGCCGGAACCGGCAAGACCGTCCTGCTCGCGGACTGGGCGGCGCGGTCCGCAAGCCCCATCCGCTGGATCAGTGCGACCGGCGTCCCGGCGGCGCTCGACGAGTTGCTGCTGCCCGCGGACGACTCGGAGCTCGTGATCATCGACGACGCGCACCTCCTGCCCGCCGGCGCGCTCGAGCAGCTGTCCGGTCTCCTCGCGGCCCTGCTGCCGGGCGCCGCGAGTCACCTCCGGCTGCTGATCGCGAGTCGCTACGACCTTCCGCTGCCGGTCGTCGAACTCGAAGTGCACGGCATGGCGTCGATCCTGCGCGCCCGGGATCTGCTCTTCCGGGACGCCGAGGCGGCCGCCCTCGTCCGCGCTCACGCCGCGGGAGCCAGCCAGGTCGAGGTCGACCTGCTCCAGGAGAAGGCCGCGGGCTGGGCGGCGGCGCTGGTCCTCGGAGCGCGCGCGATCGGGGGTTCGGGCGACGCGCAGGCGCCGGTGCTGACCGAGCGGCCGGTGCTCGACCTCCTGCTCGGCGAGAGCTTCAACATGCTCGACGAGCGGACCCAGAACGTCCTGGTCTGCACCTACGGCGAACCAGACATCACCTCGCGGCTCGCCACCGTGCTGAGCGGGGACAAGGACGCCGGCGCCTTGCTCGCCGACCTGGCCGCCAGCGGTCTCCTCGTCACGGCGTACGGCGAGGAGCCCGACACGGGGACGACGTACCGCTACCACCCGCTGCTGGTCGAGCTGCTCAGACGCCTCGTCGCGGTCGGTTCCGACGATGCGAAACGCGTCCTCGCGGCGCACCGCCGGGCCGCCGTCTACTTCGAGCATCACGGCGACGCCAACCGGGCGCTCGGGCATGCACTCGCCGCCGCCGAGCCGGTTCTGATCGCCCGAACGTTGCTGGACCACGGTCCGGCGATCCTGGCCGCCGGCGACCTCGACCTGGTGGCGGCGGCATTCGACGCGCTGCCGGACGACTACCTCGACACGCACACGCATCTTCTCGGCGTCCGCGGGATCCTTCGGCGCCTGACCGGCGATCTGACCGGGGCCGTGATGGACGCGAGCCGCGCAACCGCGCTGCTGTCCGCAGCCGGGTCAGGCCCGGAAGAGAGCGCTCTCGAGGCCGACGTCCTGCTGCTGCGCCTGTGGCAGTCACGCTTCGGCTGGGACGACGTCGACGACGCGATCGAAGCAGCCAAGGGGCTGCTCGAACGCGCCTGGGGCCAGAGCGACCGGCGCGCGATCATCGGGCTGGAGCGGCTGGCCTGGCTGCTCGTCGAGCTCGCCGAGGCGGAGATGCTGGCGAATCGCGTCGACGACGCGCTCAGCCACCTCGACGACGTCCTGGTGACCGCCCGGATGGCACATCATCCCCAGCTGGTCGCCGCCGGGCTGGCGGACCGGGCGGTCCTCGAGCTGACCCGTGGCCAGGCCGGGAGCGCCGCCCGATCGGCCCAGTCGGCCCTCGACGCCGCGGCGAGCCACGGGTTGTCGGACGAGTACGTCGTCCGGGCGCAGCTCGTACTCGGGCTGGCAGCGTTCAACCGCCTCGATCTCGACGAGGCGCGGCGCTGGCACCACGCGACGACGGCGGTGGACGCGTCGAGCACCGACATCCTCGTCGCCGCGCTGCGGGAGACGCTGCGGACGATCACGGTGATCGAGGACGGCGAGCTCGACGAGGCCCGCCTGCAGCTGGCGTCCGACCCGCCGAACTCGGGGCCGATGCCGGCGTTCCTGGTGCGTGACCTGGCGCTGCTGCGCCTGTGGGTCGCGGTCCTGGTCGGTGACCGGGCCTCGGTCGCGGCGCAGATCGGCGTCCTCGAGACCTCCGGCAACACTGCCGAGGCCGCGCTCGCGAAAGCCGTCGACTCGATCGGCGAGGGCGACGTCCGCAGCACCCTGGACGCGGTGGACGCCGCGCTGGTGCTGCCCGGGGTCCATCCGGCGCTCGCCGCGTCGGTCAAGGCCTTCCGTACGATCCTCCTGCTCCGCATCGAGGAGGACGCGGCGGCCGAGGAGGCGCTGGCGGACCTCCTCAACGACGTCGCCCCGCAACACCTGCTGCACCCGCTCGCGATGGCCGGCCTCGAACCGAGGTTCATGGACCTGCTGCAGCGACACACCGCGGCGCCGGCCGCACACCCGTTCGCGTCCACCGCGCTCGACAAGCTCTCCCATTACCAGGCGCACCGGCGCTCCCGGGGCGGATTCGTCCCGGTCATCCCGGCCGTGGACGTCGCACCGGCGCAGCCGCCGCGGCCGCTGGACGCCGTCGTCAACGGAGCGACGATCCGCTTCACCGCGCGGGAGGCCGAGGTCCTGGACGAACTGGCCCTCGGAAGCTCGTACGCCGAGATCGCCCAGTCGCTGTTCATCACGGAGAACACCGTGAAGACGCATCTGCTGTCGCTGTACCGGAAACTGGGCGTCGACAAGCGGTCGGCGGCCCTGCGCACAGCTCGCTCCATCGGTCTGCTCTGACCGCTCCCCCGGCACGGGTGATGTTCTCGGGCGGTCCACGCAGCAGAGTCATGCTGTCGGACGTGGAAGAGGGCAGTGTCATGGCTCATTACGTGATTCGGGTCAAGGGCGACCTGTCGCCGGAGCTGACCAAGGTGTTTCCCTCCCTGATGGCGAATCGGGAACCCGCCCAGACGGTCCTGCACGGCGACCTCGAGGACCAGTCGGCCCTGACCGGCGTGCTCAACCACCTGGACACCCTCGGGATCACGATCATCGAGGTGGTCCAGCTCCCGTCCTCCACCTGACCCGGCGGCGCGGTCACCCGGACCGGGTGAGGTGCCCCCGCGCCACGAAACTCTTCCGAGGAGGTCGAGATGGCCCAGCCAGACAGCGGATCGCCGACCCCTGGGTCCCACGCCTGGTGGAGCCGTCTCGTCCACCGGCCGCTGCTCACGCTCATCGCCGGTGCCGTCGCGGGCGCGCTCGTCACCGCGGTGATCTTCGTCGCCGTACGGCGGGACAGCGGCGCCGCGACGGCGAGCGGCAGCGACACCGGTACGGCGATGTGCCGGGCCGTTCCGGTCGCCGACCAGGTCCTGCCGTCGATCGTCACGATCTCCGCCCGGCGCGGCGCCGCGGCCGGCACCGGTTCGGGGCAGATCTTCAAGGAGGGCGGCTACATCCTCACCAACGACCATGTCATCTCGGTCGCCGCGGGCGGCGGCTCCGTCGCGGTCCGGTACAGCGACGGCCACAGCTCGGACGCCACGATCGTCGGACGCGACCCGAGCACCGACCTGGCCGTGCTCAAGGCCGCCGACGAAGCCAAGAACTATCCCGTGATCGCCACCGGATCCTCACAGGCGCTGGAGGTCGGTCAGCCCGTCGTCGCGCTCGGCGCTCCGCTCGGCCTGGCCAGTACGGTCACCTCCGGGATCGTCAGCGCGCTCGACCGCTACGTCCCGGTGCCCGGCGACAACGTGACCCATCACCTGATCGGCGCGATCCAGACCGATGCCGCGATCAACCCCGGCAACAGCGGCGGCGCGCTGGTGGACTGCTCGGGACGTCTCGTCGGCGTCAACGCCGCCATCGCGACGGTCCCGAACGCGGCCGGCGTCAGCGGCGGCGGGAGTGTCGGGCTCGGCTTCGCCATTCCCGTCGACCTGGCGAAACCGATCGCCGACCAGCTCATCGCCACCGGCCGGCCGGGCCATCCGACCACCGGGCTCCAGGTCCAGGAGCTGCCGTCCGGCGCCGGGTTGTTCGTCCTGTCCGTCGACCCGGGCGGTCCGGCCGTGGCGGCCGGGCTCCGGCCGGGCGACATCATCACGCAGATCGACGGCGAGCCGGCCGTGAGCAGCGAGCAGATCGTGGTGGCGACGCTGACCCGGAAGGCCGGAGACACCCTGAAGCTGTCATACGTGCGCGGCGAGACCCCGGCGACCACGACGCTCACGCTGGCCGCCCAGTAAGCCCCCAGTAGGCGCTGAGCAAGCCCTCACGCGGGCGCGACGGGCTGGGAGGCGAGCAGATCGAGACCGAGGCTGCTCGCCAGGAACCGCGCCGCGAGCCCGCCCGTGACGCTGTTGCCGGCGACATCGAGCCGCGGGCCGTAGGTGCCCAGCGCACCCTTGCCGGGCGAGACGGTGACGATGCCGCCGCCGATCCCGCTCTTGCCCGGCACCCCGACATCGAGCAGCCAGTCGCCTGACGTCTCGTACAGGCCGGCGATCGTCATGACGGCCAAGGTCACGCGCGCTACGTCCGCACCGACGACTCGCTGCTGCGTGGCGGGGCACACGCCGCCGTCCGCGAGGGTCGCGCCCATCATCGCGAGGTCCGCTGCCGTGACGCTCAGACAGCTCTGTCTCGTGTAGAGGTCGACAGCTTCGGCCGGATCACCGGCGAGGCCGCCGACACTCGTCAGCAGCGCGGCGAGCGCCCGGTTGCGATGGTTGGTCGCCAAGGCGGACGAGAGTACGCCGGAATCGAGCTCGAGCTCCCGGCCGGCGAAAGCGGACAAGCCGTCGGCGAGGAACTGCCAACGCCCGTCCGGCGAGTCGCCCGGCGTGAGACTGGTCGTCGCGATCGCGCCCGGGTTGACCATCGGGTTGGTTCGCCCGCCCTCCGACTGGTCGACCGCCTGGACCGAGTTGAACGGCAGCCCGGTGGCGTTGACCCCGACCAGTTGCCGCACCGCTTCGACGCCGACCGCCTGAGCCACCAGCGCGAACACGAAAGGCTTCGCGACACTCATGATGGTGAACGGCCGCCGCGCGTCGCCTGCCTCGAAGCACCGGCCGTCGGTCGCCGCGATGCAGACGCCGAACGCCTCCGGGTCGACCTGGGCCAGCGCCGGGTAGACCTCCGACACGGCTCCGTCGGCGACGTCGCGGAACCGCTCGTACGCCGTACGCACCAGGCGGTCGACCGTGGCGGTGCCGGGCAGGCCGCCGGTGGAGACGTACCGGTCGAGCATGTCAGAACCGCCACACCAGCGGGACGATCAGCAGCGCCATGAGCAGCCACCACGCCATGACGATGATGCCCAGCCGCCAGTAGTCGCCGAAGCGGTAGCCCGCCGGGCTCATGATCATCATGTTCCCGGGAGTGGAGATCGGGGTCAGGAGCGAGGCGGCACCTGCGACGGCGACGACCATCAGCACCGGCTTGACGGAGGTGGCGGTGCCTTGTGCCGCCGCGACCGCGATCGGTGTCACGATCAGCACGGTGGCGGTGTTGCTCACCATCTGGCCGAGCGTCGCGGTCAGCGCGAAGAGCGCCAGGAGCAACAGGTACGGGCGGCCCGCGCCGACCGCGTCGACGACAAGGTCGGCGATCCGGTCCGCCGCGCCGCTGGACTGGATGGCGCCGGACAGCGGGATCAGGGCGCCGATCATCACGATGATCTGCCACGAGATCGCCCGGTACGCCTGCCGCGGGACGACCACCTTCGTCAGGATCATCGCGAGGGCGGCGAGCAGTCCCGCCATCGCCGGCGGGACCAGGCCGGTCGCCAGCAGCACGATCATCGCGGCCAGGATCGCGACCGCGACCGACGCCTTGGATCCCCACGGGATCGCCTGCCGGCGGACGAGTTCGGGCGAGTCCACCAGCAGCACGTCGCGATCGCGCATCAGCTCGTCCAGGGCGGCCCACGGCCCGTGCACCAGGATCGCGTCGCCTTCGGCGAGCTCCGTCTGCCGGTTGCCGCGGTCCTTGCCCATCCGCTGGACCGCGATGATCACCAGGTCGCGGCTGCGGAGCATCCCGGGGAACACCGTTTCGCCGACCAGCGACGACCGCGGCGGGATGACGGCCTCGACGACACCTGCTTCCCGGTTCATCAGCTCCGCTGCGGGGGCCGTCGTCGTACTGACGGCCAGCGACGCGGCCGCGGTCAGACTGTGCACCTGGTCGTTCGGCCCGGTCACGACGAGCATGTCGTCGACGTCGATGGCGGAGTCCGTCCGGGCGCGGCCGCGGCCGTCCTGCAGGCCCACGATGGTGACTGCCGGGTACGCCGCGAGGTCGACCTCCTCGACGCCGAGGCCGAGCAGCGGCGAGAGTTCGCGCACCCGCAACCGGTAGAACCTGTCGGTCAGCGCGTAATGGCTGTCGAGCGTCTCCGCATGGACGGCCAGGTCGGCCGCCGGATGCGCCGGGCGGGTGGCCGGGAGCAGGCGGGGCCCGAGGAGCACCGAGATCGCGATGGTCCCGACGACGAGCGGAACACCCACGATCGCGAACGAGAAGAACCCGAAGGACCCGGCGCCGGCGTCCCCGGCCGCTTCGGAGACGATGATGTTCACCGGCGTACCGGTCAGCATCAGCAGGGATCCCGCGCTGCCCGCGAAGCTCAGCGGCATCAGCAGCCGGGACGGCAGCTCACCGATGCGTGTCGCGAGGACCACGACGAGCGGGAGCAGTGCGGCGACCGCCCCGTTCAGCGTGATGAAGGCTGTCAGCACCGCGGACAGGAGCGTGACGGCGACGAGCACCCGTGCCCGCGTCGTTCCGGCGTGCTGCACGATGACCTGACCGGCCCAGGCGGTCACGCCGGTCGAGTCGATGCCCTCGCTGACCACGAACAGCGTGGCGATGAAGATCACCACCGGGTCCCCGAAACCCGCGAGGATCTCGGGGAACCCGACGACGCCGGTCGCCCACAACGCCAGCGCCGTCAGTACGGCGACCACCTCGACCGGCAGCCGGTGCCATACGAACAGCGCAACGGTGAGGCCGAGGATGACCAGGCTCAGCGTCCCGTCGTCCATCGCCGCCGCCTAGCCGAGGTGCACCGGGGCGTCCGGGCCCCACGGAATCCCGAGGACGTACCAGAGGACGTAGAACAGGGTCCAGGCGACCAGCACGATCCCGGTGTACGGCAGCATCATCGACACCACCGTGCCCATACCGGCCTTCTTCCGGTACCGCTGGCAGACCAGCACGATGAACGGCAGGTACACCATCAGCGGCGTGATCACGTTGGCCGGCCCGTCACCGACGCGGTAGGCCGCGACCACGGTCTGCGGCGCGATTCCGAGCCGGAAGAACAGCGGGACGAAGATCGGCGCCAGGATCGCCCACTTCGGGATCACGCCCGGCATGATCAGGTCGATCAGGAACACGAGCAGGATGAAACCGATCAGCAGCGGCAGCGCGCCGATGTCGGCCCGCTCGAGCAGGTCGGCCAGCCCGGTCGCGGCCAGTGTGGACATGTTGGTGTAGTTGAAGTAGGCAATGAACTGGGCGATCAGCAGCATCAGGAAGATCAGCCCGCCGAGCCCGTTGAAGGTCTTGACGATCGCGTTGATGACATTCGTACTGCCGGTCAGGGATTTCGCTCCGCGGCCGTAGCCGAGCCCGGCGGCCAGGAACAGCATCGAGATGATGAACAGCAGGCTGCCCATGAACGGCGAGGACCCGAAGATCTCCCCGGTCTCCGGGTTGCGCAGCGGGGCCCCCGGGATGAAGGTCAGCGCCGACACGATCGCGATCGCGACCAGGAGGTAGTACACCGACCACCGCAGCCCGCGCGACTCCAGCCGCATCTCCTCCTCCGTCGGCTGGTGGTCGACCGGTGCGTCGGACGGCGCCTCGGCGGGGTCGTACTTGCCGAGCCGCGGCTCCAGCAGCCGCTCGGTGATCACCGTCATCACCACGGCGCAGAACAGCGTCGCGGCGATGCTGAAGTAGAGGTTGTGGGTGACGTTCAGGTCCACGTCCGGCGCGACCAGCCCGATCGTCTCGTTGGTGACCTCGGTGATGATGCCGTCGGCGGGCGTGATCAGGATGTTGACGAAGAAGGCGGCGCTGACACCGGCGTACGCCGCCGCGATGCCGGCCAGCGGGTGCCGCCCGAGGGACGCGAACGCGGCCGCGCCCAACGGGATCAGCACCAGGTAGCCGGCGTCGGACGCCACGCTGGAGATGCCGCCGAGCAGCACGATGATGAAGGTGATCAACGCCTTCGGTGCGACCTTCACCATCTTCCGGATCAGCGCGGCGATCAGGCCCGCCTCCTCGGCGACGCCGACGCCGATCATCGCGACCAGGATGACCGCGACCACACCGAAGTCGTTGAAGTTCTGCACCGCGGTCGTGAAGATGAACCGGATCCCGTCACCGGTCAGCAGACTCTCGGCGGTGATGGTCTCGTGCCGTACCTCGAAGTCCGGCACGGGCGGCGCCGGCGGGGCGTCGTTGCCCGGCACACTCGTGCCCCCGGGGTACTCCGGCGCGACCTGGGCCGTCCCCGGTTCGGCGATCTCGGTGGTGACGCTGGTGCCGGCCCAGGACAGGATCTGGGACAGCACGATGACGATCACGATCAGCGCCAGGAAGATCAGCGCCGGGTGCGGGACCTTGTTGCCGACCCGCTCGATCCCGTCCAGCAGCCGTTGCATCGCGCCCGGTTTGGCGTGCTTGTCCTCGACCCCTCTCGCGTTCACGGCTCAGTCCCCGGAAGGCCGCGTGAACCCGAGGGCGAACTCGATCAGCAGCTTGGTGCCGAAGCCGGTCGCGCCCTTGTTCCGCCAGGTCCGCGGCGCCGGGAGTTGCGCCGTACCGGCGATGTCGACGTGCGCCCACGGCCGGCCGGCGACGAACTCCTCGAGGAACAGCGCCGCGGTGATGGACCCGGCGTTGACGCCGCCCATGTTCGTCAGGTCGGCGATCGACGAGTCGAGCTGCGTGCGGTACGGGCGGTGCAGCGGCAGCTCCCAGACCTGTTCGTCGACGCTGTCCCCGGCGCGCCGCAACTGCTCGACGACGTCCTGGTGGTTGCCCATCACGCCGGCGATCTCGACGCCGAAGGTGCGCAGGCAGGCGCCCGTCAGCGTGGCGATGTCGACGATCGCGTCCACCGGCTCCTCGGTCGCCAGGGCGAGGGCGTCGGCCATCACCAGGCGTCCTTCGGCGTCGGTGTTCAGCACCTCGACCGTGGTGCCGTTGCGCATCCTCAGCACGTCGCCGAGCTTCATCGCCGATCCGGACGGCATGTTGTCGGTGCACATCAGGTAGCCGGTCACGGCTGTCGTGCACCCCAGCGCACGCAGCGCGGTCATCGACGCCAGGACGGCGGCGGCGCCGGTCATGTCGTTCTTCATCTGCGCGTGCGACTCGTCGCTCGGCTTCAGGCTGATGCCGCCGGAGTCGTACATGACGCCCTTGCCGACCAGCGTGATCCGGCCGGTGGGTTCGGCCGGCTGGTACCGGAGCCGGACCATCCGCGGCGGGTCCACGCTGCCGCGGTTGACGCCGAGGATCCCGCCGCACCCCATCTCGATCAGCTGGTCCTTGTCGAAGACCTCCACCTCCAGGCCCGCCGCCGGACCGACCTCGAGCGCGACCTCGGCCATCCGGACCGCGGACAGCGTGCTGGCCGGGCAGTTCGCCAGGTCACGGCCGAGGCTGCACGCCGCGGCGACCACCCGGCCGCGCTCGACACCCGCCGCGGCCTCGTCGGCCTCGTCGTCGCCGGCGATGACCAGCAGCGAGTCGAGTGTCGGCTCCTCGGCGTCGCGGCCCACGAAGTACCGCCAGCGGGCGAGCAGCACGCCCTCCGTGACGGCCTGCGCGTACGCCGCGACCGGCAGCGCGGAGTCCCGGGAGGGGACCTCGATCGCGAGCCGCTTGTGCCACGGGACGGCCCGGGCGAACTCGGCGGCCAGGTCCCGGACCAGCGTGCTGTCGAGCCGGTCCGGCGAACCGATGCCGACGGCGACGCGGACCGGTCCGTCCACCGTAGGCCGCACCAACGTCTGACCACGCTGCGCGGTGAAGCCGGCCGCCGCGAGACCCGCGGCGTCGACGCCCAGCTCCTCGGCGGGCGGCCTGCCGACCGCCACCGGAACGGCGAGCGCGTCCGCCTCGGCCACGGCCTGTTTCAGGGTGCCGACGCCGACCGCCGGCCGGCGACGGGTGGAAGGAATCGGGTCGAAGTCGTCTGGGGTGGTCGTCACGACGTCTCCTCCGGACGGGGCTTGATCAGCTCTGCAGGGCCTGGACGAGCTCTTCCTCGCGCTCCTTGGTCAGGTTCGTCTGGATGACCGTCGGGCCGAACGGTTTGAGCGCGTCGATCACGCGATCCACGGTCGCCGACCTGGCGAGCAGGAACACCGCGGCGTGGTCGTCCTGCAGCTCACGGCCGACGTCCTTGATCAGCTGGTCGTTGATGCCGATGTCGGTGAGCTTGCCGGCGATCGCGCCACTGGCCGCGCCGACGGCGAACCCGGCCAGCGGGTTCAGGAAGATCAGCCCGAGCAACGTGCCCCAGAGCGCGCCGCCGGCCGCGCCGGCGCCGGTCAGGTTCATCGTCTGCTGGATCCGCACCTTGCCCTTGCTGTCCTTGTAGGCGATCGCGGCGTCCTCGCGCTGCAACAGTTGCTGCTTGGCCAGATCGTCGGTCACCTCGAGCACCCGCTCGGCGTCGTCGCGACTGTTCAGGCCGAGCACCACAAGATGGGTCATGCCGGTTCCTCTCCTGGGGCTGATGGCTCGACCCGGGGCGCCGAGCGCCTCATTCCATCAACTGTCGGTAGTGGGACGGCTCCACCGATTGAGGTGACTTCGCAACCTCACCCTTTACGGGGGATCCGGGGCACCTTGGCGCCGATCCAGACGGCGGCGACGACGAGCAGGCCGATGCCGACCAGCCATCCCCACAAACCCTCCGACACCGGGCCGACCCGTCCCAGCGGGAAGCCTCCGGGGTTGTCCTGCTGCTGCAGCTGCGTCACGTAGGCGATGATCGCGCGCTTGTCCTCGGGGAGCAGGACCGCGTCGGAGAAGACCGGCATCTGCTGCGGACCGGTCAGCATCGCCTGGTACATGTTGCGCGGCGACGTGTGCATCAGCGACGGCGCGTAGCGCCCGTTCGGTAACGCGCCGCCCCGCCCGGCGAAGTTGTGGCAGGCCGTGCAGTTGGTCCGGAACAGCTCGCCGCCGCGGACGATGTCCGACTGCGTCGCCTTGCTCACGTCGTACGCCTCCGGCGGCGGGATCGCCGGGCCGGGGGCGAGCGAGGCGACGTACGCCGCCAGTGCCGCGGTCTCCTCCTCGGTGTAGACCGGTGGCTTCTGCGGGATCTGGGCGCCGGGCTGGGCCGCCGGCATCCGCCCGGTGCTGACCTGGAAGTCGACCGCGGCCGCACCGACCCCGATCAGCGACGGGCCGGCCTGCCGTCCGTCGCCGTTCGTCCCGCCTTCGGCGTGCAGTCCGTGACAGCTGGCGCAGCCGACCGCGAAGAGCCGGCGCCCTTGTTCGATCTGCTGGGACTGCGGCCCGTCGGCTCCGGCCGCGCCGTTCGGCACCACGGCGGAGTACGTCAGGCCGACCAGCACCAGCGCGGCCACCAGCGCGACGGCCTTCATCGCCCCGTGCCTGCGCAGCGGTCGCCGGTCAGTCGCCTCGCCCATCCGTCTGCTCACTTCTTGTCGCGCTTGGCCTGGCGGCGTGCGCCGGCGGCCCGGGTCGACGCGTCCTTCTTCAACCCACCGGTGGTCTTGGTCGCGCGCGGCGGTCCGTCAGCGGCGCGCGCCGGCCGGGACGTCGTACTCCTTGCCGCCGGAGCGGGGCCGGCAGCAGACGTCTTCGACGCCGCGATCCGCTCGCTGCGCAGTTCGTTCGCGGCCCGCCGGGCGGCCGTCGCCACCTCCCTGCTGACCCGTGCCAGCGCATCCTCGAAAAGCTCGGCCTTGCCGCGGTCCCGCTGGTTCTTGGGATAGGCCATGCCGCGCCCCCCGGCCGTGGCGACGGACAGGCTGGCGCCGCGGCGGTAGTTCTTCACGTACTTCGTGCGCGCCCGCCGGATCCGCTGGTGCAGCTCCAGCAGCTCGTCCTCGTCGAGCGCGCTCAACGCGTCCCGATCCGTCTCGGCGATCAGCAGCCGCTCGGCATCGGTCAAGGAATTCATCAGCGCTTGGTTCACAGGAAGCCTCCTGCGTCGGAGACGACGTCTCCTTGTTTCATGATCAGTGCGAAGGCGGTCTCGGGTGCGGCCAGGAGCTGGATGTCGTCCAGCGGGTTGCCGTTCACGAGGATCAGGTCGGCCAGTGCGCCCTCCTCGACGACCCCGAGGACGCCCGGATATGGATTGCGCGCACCCGACAGCGCCAGGAGCTCGGCGTTCGTGACCGTCGCCATCGCCAGCACCTCGGCCGGTGAGAACCACCGGGTCAGCTTCGCGAGCTGTTTGCCCTGCTTCGCGGCCAGGGCGGGCTCGAACAAGGTGTCGGTCCCCCAGGCCACGCGGACGTCGTGCTTCCTGGCCAGTTCGTACGCCGTCTCGGTGCCGACCACCATCTGCTCGAACTTGGCCTGGCTGTGCGGCGGCACCGCAATCGCGTCCTCGTCGTCCAGGAACGGCTGGAGCGACCACCAGACGTCGTTCTCGGCCATCAGTTCGACGGTGTCGTCGTCGAGCAGCTGACCGTGCTCGATGCATTTCACTCCCGCCCGGATCGCCTGCTGGACGGCCCGGGGCGTGTAGGCGTGCACCATCACGTAGGTGCCCCAGTTCTCCGCGGCGTCGACGGCCGCGCGCAGCTCGGCCTCGGTGTACTGCGTGACGTCCAGCGGGTCGTACGCCGACGCGACTCCGCCGCCGGCCATCAGCTTCAGCTGCGAGGCGCCGAGCATCAGCTGCTCCCGGGCCGCCTCGAAGACCGCGTCCACACCGTCGGCGATCCGGACGGCGCCGACGAGTTCCGCGTGACTCAGCTGACCGGCCCGGCCGCGCGGGATCTCGTGCCGGGAGCGGAAGTCGCCGTGGCCGCCGGTCTGCGAGATCATCGCGCCCGACGGGAAGATCCGCGGACCCGGGACGAGGCCCGAGTCGATCGCCTGCTTCAGGCCGAACGACGGGCCGCCCGCGTCGCGGACCGTGGTGAAACCCCGCAGCACCGTGTCGCGAGCCGTCGTAGCCGCGAGGATGTGCAGGAACCCGACGTCGCCGGTCATCGCCAGGGTCAGCGGCGCGGCGGCGAACAGCGAGTGCCAGTGCGCGTCGATCAATCCCGGAATCAGGGTGCGCCCCTCCCCCGCGATCTCGCGCGCGCCGGAGGGCACCTCGCCCCCGGCGTCGATGCTCTCGATGATCCCGTCGCGCACGACGACCTGCGCCGGGTCGCCGACGCGGCCGTTGCGCACGTCCACGACGCGCACCTCGCGAAAGACGATCGGCAAGTCCCGGTCCGAAGCCACGACGGCACCCTTCTTCTGCTCATCTCGAACAGTAGGACCAGTTCGCGCCCGGCCACTCACCCGATATGGAGGATGATGAATCCGTGGACAGGCTGTCCGTGCACGACGAACTCGAGCGTGCCCGCGCGGACTTCCGGCGCCTGGTCGAGTCGTCGGACGACGAGGCCCTGCGGAAACCGTCCAACGGCACGCGCTGGAGCAACCGCGAACTGCTCTTCCACATGCTCCTGGGCTACCTGATCATCCGCGCACTGCTCGGCCTCGTCCGCGTCTTCGGCCGGCTACCGCGCGGGGCCAGCCGCGGCTACGCCCGGCTGCTGAACGCCGCGACCCGCCCCTTCGACGAGATCAACTACCTCGGCTCGTACGCCGGTGGGCGCACCCTGAGACCCGCCCGCATGGTCGCCCTGTTCGACCGCGTCGTCGACAAGCTCCACCGCCGCCTCGACGCCGAGACCGACGCGGACCTGGAGCGGGGCATGCACTACCCGACCCGCTGGGACCCGTTCTTCGAGGACTACATGACGCTGGCCGACGTCTACCACTTCCCCACCCAGCACTACGACTTCCACCGCCGCCAGCTGACGCTCGGACAGGGTTAGCCGCAACGCCGCGCGGCGGGAAGCCCCGAACCGGGACCTGAGACAAGCAACGGTGGCTGGAGACAGGTAATACCAGGTCCCCACCCACCACGGCCTGTCTCGCCACCAGCAGCTTGACAACACCCCCGCCACCCTTGACCGAACGGCGTTGCGGTTAGCCGGGCTGCAGTTCGGTGAGGAGTTTCTCGATGCGGGCGCGGATCTCGTCGCGGACCTGACGGACTACCTCGATCGGCTGCCCGGCCGGGTCGGTCAGCTCCCAGTCCTCGTACCGCTTGCCGGGGAAGACCGGGCAGGCGTCGCCGCAGCCCATCGTGACGATGACGTCGCTGCCCTTGGCGGTGTCGTACTCCAGCAGCTGCGGCACGTTGCCGGTGATGTCGATCCCGACCTCGCGCATCGCCTCGACCGCGACCGGGTTGATCTCGTCCTTCGGCGCCGAGCCGGCCGACCGGACATCGACCGCATTCCCCGCCAGCTGCCGCAACCACCCGGCAGCCATCTGGGACCGACCGGCGTTGTGCACGCAAACGAACAGAACCACAGGCTTGCTCACGAACCGACTCCAGACTCTGTGCGGGGTACGACGACCTCGCCCGCCGCGCCACCCGCGACGGGATAGAGCACGACGAGCAGCAGGGTGCCGACGATCGCGCCGACCACCTGGAAGACCACGAAGGCCGGCACTGATCCGGGCGCGATCCCCGCGAAGGTGTCGCTGAACGCCCGTCCGATGGTGACCGCGGGGTTTGCGAAGGATGTCGACGACGTGAACCAGTACGCCGACCCGATGTACGCGCCGACCGCCGCCGGCGCCGCCGCGGACCGGCCGGACCTGGCCAGCGAGAAGACGACCATGATCAGTCCGGCGGTCGCCACCGACTCACCGATCCACAGCTGACCTGCCGATCGCTGCGTGACCGACCACGAGACCGCTTCCTCGCCGAACATCAGATTCGCCAGCACGGCGCCCGCGATCGCCCCGAGGACCTGCGCGGGGACGTACGCGGCCAGGTCCCGCACGGCCAACCCGTCGCCACTTCGCCGGCCCAGCCAGCAATCGACGGCGGACACGACCGGGTTGAAGTGCGCGCCGGACACCGGGCCCAGCATCAGGATCAGCACCGCGAGCCCCAACGCGGTCGCGAACGCGTTCTCGAGCAGCTGCAATCCGGTATCACCCGGGGACAGCCTTGCCGCCGCAATGCCCGAGCCCACGACCACTGTCACCAGCAGTCCGGTACCAAGCGCTTCGGCTACCACCCGCCGCGTCAACACCCCCGTCATCGGGTGCTCCGGGTCAGGGCGGGCGCCAATCGGTCGATGCGGCCGGCGAGTTCGGTGTAGGCGGCATCGAACGCGGCGTCGGTGTCGACCGGTGCCGGGTCCGGGATCGACCAGTGCAGCCGCGGACGCTCCTCGGGCCGCAGGTCCTCGTACGCGTTGTCGCACACCGCGATCAGCAGGTCGTCCCGGCGTACGACGTCGCGCATGCGCGCGGTCCGCCAGCCGGCTGGATCGAGGCCGTGGCGGCGGGCGATCTTCAGCGCCCGCGGGTGCACGCGCTCGGCGGGCGCGGTGCCGGCGGACGCCACCGGGATCTCGCTGCGGCGGGACCAGATGGCTGCGGCCAACTGGGAGCGGGCGGAGTTCTGCGTACAGACGAAGACCACCCGGTTGGCCGCCGTCGGCACCGGGGTGGCGATCGCGGCGATCGCCTCCGGACGCAGCCGCACATAGGTACGCCGCTTGTCGCCCTCGGACCGTGTCCGGACCACGACGCCTGCGCCTTCCAGGACCTTCAGGTGATGCGCGACGAGGTTCGTCGGCAGGTCCAGCGCCGCACTCAGCTCGCCCGGAGCGGCGTCGCCGGCAACCAGCGTGTCCACGATCGCCAGTCGCGCCGGATCCCCCAGGGCCGCGTGCACACGCGCCCTCCGCATTCGCTCAGTACTCATTGAGTCAATGATGGTTGAGCTAGTAGATGAGTGTCAATCCACGCCAGCACCTACCGGGATGCGGCGACCGGCGCCGGAGCGGACAGCAGTGCGGACAGCCAGCGCAGGCGGTCGGGCATCGGCCAGTAGTAGACCCAGGTGCCGCGGCGCTCGCAGTCGACGAGGCCGGCTTCGCGGAGCACGCGGAGGTGGTGGGAGATCGTCGGGCCGGACACCTCGAACTGCGGCGTGATGTCGCAGACGCACAGTTCACCGCCGGCCGACGCGATGATCGACATCAGCCGCAACCGGATCGGGTCGGCCAGGGCCTTGAACACCGTGGCGCCCTCGGCGGCCGCGGCCGGATCCAGCGCCGCCTCCGAGATCGGCGCGCAGCAGCCGCCACCGGTCACGAGCGAGATCTCCTGTTTCGACATATATCTATCTTGACTCTTGTCGAATCAAGAGGCAAGGTGGGTGACGTTGATTAGATGAACATCAAGTCAAGGCCGCCGACCTCCGGCGGGCCGCACCTGATGCGCTGACAACCCCTGCACACCTGGAGAACCCTATGAACACCACCACGCCTGACCTGCCGGTCGTGGTTGTCGGCGCCGGGCCGATCGGCCTCGCCGCGGCTGCGCACCTGTCCGAGCGCGAGCTCGACTTCATCGTCCTAGAGGCCGGCCCCTCGGTCGCGTCCGCGATCGACGAGTGGCGGCACGTGAAGCTGTTCAGCCCCTGGCGTTACGACATCGACTCCGCGGCCCGGCGCCTGCTGGAGCAGGCGGGCGGCTGGACCGAGCCGGACCTCGACACGCTCCCCACCGGCGGCGACCTGATCGACAGCTACCTCGCCCCGCTGTCGAAGACCGCGGCCCTGACGGACAAGATCCGGTACAACTCCCCGGTCGCGGCCATCACCCGCGTCGGCTTCGACCGGATCCGCACCGCCGGCCGCGAGAACGCGCCGTACCTCGTCCGCCTCGCCGACGGCACCGAACTGCTTGCCTCCGCGGTCGTCGACGCCGCCGGAACCTGGCGCCGCCCGAATGTGCTCGGCGGCTCGGGAATCCCGGCGCGCGGCGAGCAGCAGGCGGCCGCGTTCATCTCACCGGCCCTGCCCGACGTCCTCGGCCGCGACCGGGAGCGCTTCGCAGGCCGTCGTACGGCGGTTGTCGGCGCCGGCCACTCGGCCGCCACCACGCTCCTCGACCTGGGCGAGCTCGCCGAGCAGGTCCCGGGCACCGAGATCGTGTGGGTCGTGCGCGGTTCCGACCAGGCGCGGACGTACGGCGGTGGCGACGCCGACGAACTACCCGCGCGCGGTGCGCTCGGCAGCCGGCTCCACGCCCTGGTGCAGTCGGGCCGCGTCGAACTGGTCAGCTCGTTCCGGATCGAGTCGATCACCACGAACGCCCGGATCGAGCTGTCGGCCGGAGACCGTCGCGTCGTCGCGGACACGGTGGTGAACTCGACCGGCTTCCGGCCCGACCACGACATCGTGTCCGAGTTGCGCCTCGACCTGGACCCCATCCTCGGCTCGACCCGCGCCCTCGCGCCGCTCATCGACCCGAACCAGCACTCCTGCGGCACGGTCCCGCCGCACGGCGCCGACGAGCTCGCCCACCCCGAGCCCGGCTACTACGCCATCGGCGCGAAGTCGTACGGACGGGCCCCGACCTTCCTGCTCGCCACCGGCTACGAACAGGCCCGCTCGGTCGCCGCCGCGCTCGCCGGCGACTGGGACGCCGCCCGCGACGTCCAGCTCGACCTGCCCGAGACCGGCGTCTGCTCCTCCAACCTCGCGTACGGCGGCTCCGACGACGAGGCCGGCGGCTGCTGCGGCCCGGCGCCCCAAGCCGTCTCCGCGCCGACCAGCCGCGGCCTGGTGACGGGCATCAGCGGCGGTCTGCTCACGATCATCGATGAGAAGCCCACCAACCAGTCCGGTTGTTGCGGCTGACAATCAGTTCCACGCCTGATCGCGTCGCATCCGGTGCTGCTGGCGTTCCTCACCGGCGACCTGACCGCCGTCGGTGCGGCCGCCGCCTTCGCCCGGATCGGCGAGGCGGATCTGTGGCTGGTCGTCGTCGCCGGCGCGGCCGGGATGGTGAAGTTCGACTGGCTCACCTGGCTCACCTGGTGGACCGGCCGCCGGTGGAGCCTCGGCATTATCAAGATGTTCACGACGAGCGAGCGCGCCGTACGCTTCGCCGGCCGCGCCAAGGACCTGAGCCCGTGGACACTCCGCGCCGCGGTCCTCCTCGCCGTACTGCCCGGCGTCCCCACCGCCGTCGTCTACGCCATGGCCGGCTGGGCCGGCATGCGACTCCTCACCTTCCTCAAACGCCTCTTCAACCGCCGAACCCGCTGACCTCTGCCGGCCCCCGGTCAGGATGGACGTGAGGTCGTCGGGGGCTTCGTTGTAGACGGCGTGGCCTACTGGCAGGTCGTGGACTTCCCAGGCGGGGTCGGTGCGGAGGCGTTCGTACTGGTTCTGGAACGGCGTGGCCTCCCACGCGGAGGCGTGGATCAGGGTTCGTCGTGCCACTCGATCGATGCCGTCGCCGAGCCGGAGTCGTTGGAGGAACGAGGCGACGGGATGTGGCCGCCTCCTCGGGTCCGTGTCGGCGGACGGAGCCACTGTGCGGCCGTCCGTCCCGACCCCCGCGATGATGCGGTCCCGGTAGTGGTCGTTGGCCAGGTCCCACCAGGAGTCCCCATCGGCCGGCACGAACGCGTCGCAGAAAACGAGCCGATCGACAGCGCGCTCGGATCGGTCCGCGGCACCGGCGATCACCAGCCCTGCATAGCTGTGGCCGCACAAGGTGATCGGCCCGGGGCTGCAGCTCTCCAAAGCCGCGAGCACTCGATCGATGTGGGTGTCCAAGTTCGCCCTGGCGCCGTCGGGTGACGGATCCGGCTCCAGGCCGTCGAGCGTGACGGCGACGGTCCGATGACCGGCTCGTCGAAGCCGGGCCACGATGCCGTCCCAGGCCCACGCCCCATGCCAGGCTCCAGGTACCAAGACAAACGTCCGTTGCTGGTCTTCCGTGATCATGAAGCAAGCCTCCGCTCGCCGCCCGTTGGCGGTCCACCGCTACATGGCCACTTGATGCCTGTTGCACGCCAACCTCGACCGCACCGCCCGACCGATGCGGAAATGTGACGTCACCACGGGCCAATCCAGCGCGGGAGCCGTATCAGTCGGTCGTCTCGTCGCTCTTATCAGTGAGCACGAACGCGTGCCGACAACCCCCGGGGGTGCAGCATCATGGCGATTCTTCTGGATCCGCCGACCGGCGGACTTGCGCCGGAGACGGACGTCACGTTCCACTACGGGCGCCGCGTGTTCTGGCTGATCGTGGGCCTCGCCGTCTTCGGGGTCGCCGTGGCTCTGCTCGGCGATCGGCTCGGGGACTTCCTGCCGGACGCGTTCTGGATCGTGCTGCTGTTCGTCACCATCCTGCTGACCGGGATCGTCCTCCTCGCGGCTGCCCGCATCGAGGGGCGCACCATCCCCGTTTGGGCCGGACGGATCCTCGCCCGCCTCGAGAAGCTGCCCTACTGGTTCGCCGTACTGCGCTGGGCCGCGCTGGTTCTCGCCGCGCTCACGGCCGCGCACTTCGGCGCCGCGGCGAGTCTCAAGGATCAGTCGACGTCGATGGTCGACATCGAACTGTCCGGCAGCAGCAAGGCGTGGACGGACTGCGGGTGCGACGCCGCGTTCACGCGAGCCGTCCAGCAGGACTTCTGGTTCATCATCTCGTACGTCCTCCTGCTCGCCCTGCTGGTCTTCTGGGCCGGCGCGTACTTCCGCCTGCCCGCGCTGCGCCGGGCACGCATCACCGTGCTCATCTCGGTCTTCGTGGCCGGCGCCTTCGACATCGTCGAGAACATCCTGATGCTGTCCGCCGGATCGTCGGACCGGGCGTGGCAGTTCGTCGCGATCTGTGCCTGGGTGAAGTTCGCCATCCTGCTCGTCGCCGTCGTCTACGTCACGGCCGGCGCGTTCGCGTGGTGGTCGACGCCGCGCTGGGTCCGGCTCGCCTCGTGGGCGCTGCCCAGGTACGCGCGCAAGGCGGCCGCCACGGTCGCGAAGGAACCACCTTCGCAGGAGGTCACCCAGCAGGCGGAAGGCAAGCAGACGCAGCGCGGCACCGCCCCGCTGGGTACGGCGCAGTACGGCATCGCCCTGTCCGGCGGCGGTATCCGGGCATCCTCGATCAGCCTCGGCGCACTGCAGGCGCTCGACGACGGCGTACTCGGCTGGTCCGGGGCGCGCGCGGTCACCGCCGTGTCCGGAGGCTCGAACCTGGCGGCGGGCTGGAGCATCTCCCGCTCCAGCTACCAGACCACGGACGGCGGGAATCCTGCCCGGATCGGTCCCGACGCGCTCAACCCGGTGCCGTGGGAGTGGCAGGACAGCGGGTGGCTCACCGCGGAAGAGCGGCATCTCGTCGACAACCTCGGGTACCTCGCATCGAACGAGCCCCGCGGCTCCGACACCGATCCGGCGGCGACGAATGCGACCAGGAAGGCCGAGAGCGCGGCGAGCCAGGCGTCGTACCGGCCGGCCGTGTTCGCGACGATCATCGCCGGACTGACCGTCAACGTGGTGGTGCTGCTGAGCATGCTCTGGGCGATCACCCGGCCGGTGGGCTGGGCGCTGCGCGCATTCACCGGCGAGGACGGCACGCTGCCGAAGGGCTCGATGCACGACCTCGTCAAGGAGCATTCGCTCGAGCTGCCCGGAATCGTCTTCCTGGTCGCCGGATTCGCCGTACTGCTGCTCTGGGTGCTGGCCGGCCGCCTCCTCATCGGCACAGCCCAGAACCAGGCGTGGGCGCGACTGACGCTGCGGACTCTCAAGAGAGCCGCGTACGCCGCACTCGCCATCGGGGCGTTGCTCGCGCTGACCATCTGGGCCTTCGTCGAACTCGTCGGCGCGGTCGCTTACCTGTCCTTGCCCGCGCTGCTCGCCACCGCGGCTGCCAGCGCCGGTGTCGTGGGCTCGGTCGTCCGCATTCTCCGGAAGCCGGCCGCCCGCCTCGCACCGAAGCTCGGCGGGTTCGCGTTCATCGTGGTCGCGCTGGGCCTGGCGGCGCTGTCGACCTGGACCGCGGCCAAGCACGGCGTGACCTGGTCCGGGAACGACCTGGTCAGCTGGCAATCCGGCTGGAACTGGGTACTGGCGGTCGGGCTCGTGGTCCTGGCGGTCCTCGGCCCCAGCCCCGAGACCTGGGCGCTGGCCCCGTTCTACCGCGGCAAGCTGCGCCTGGCCTACGCGACCTACCGGACCGCGGACGCGGACGGCGACGCCACCGTGCACCCGTACGAGAACGACGACGTCGCCGGCGCCGACCAGACGAAGCGTGAGCCCGGCCTGTTCGCCTTCAACAACGGCACGACGGCCGTCCGTACGCCGCTCGTGGTGTGCACGACCAGCACCGTGAGCTCGCGCGCGGTCCGGACCCACTACGGCACTCCGGCGCTCAGCGTGACGTTCGATCCCGAGCGGACCACGTTGCACCTGCCCCAGGACGGCCGCGGCAACACGCTGGAGTTCGCCGCGTCCACCCGGGTGCTCGACCGGCTCGGCGCGAAGCTGCACAAGCGGATCACGACGATGATGGCGGTGGCCATCTCCAGCGCCGCCGTCTCACCGGCGATGGGCCGGTTCCAGATCGGGCCGACCAGCATGCTGCTGACGTTCTTCAACATCCGGCTCGGCGTCTGGATCGCCAACCCGCGGTTCATCACCCAACTCGAGGCCGCGAACCTGCAGGACGCAGCCGACCTGTGCTATCCGAACACCGGGCTCGGCTACCTGTTCAAGGAGTTCTTCGGGATCCACGACCTGGACGACCCGTACCTCTACCTGACCGACGGCGGCCACTGGGAGAACACCGGCCTGGTCGAACTGCTCCGGATGTCCGAGATCACCGAGATCGTCTGCGTCGACGCCGACTCCGGCCCGGGCGACGCGACCACGTCGCTCGGCAAGGCGATCGCGATCGCCCCCAGCGAGTGCGACATCCGGATCGACATCAGCCTCGACCCGCTCCGCGCGGCGCCGAGCGGCTCCCGCGTCCCGGCGTACTCGCCGCGAACCGTCAACATCGGCTTCTTCACCAAGGGTGCGGGCACCTTCACCTACGACACCCCGGTCGGCGTCCTGTGGTACGCGAAGCCCGGTCTGGCCAAGGAGATGCCCGCGGCCCTGCTCGCCTTCCACGAGCGCTACCCCAGCTACCCCCGGGAATCGACCCTCAACCAGTTCTTCGACACCGCGAGCTTCGTTGCCTACCGCAACCTCGGCCGCTACAACGCCCGCGAGATCCTGGTCGCCCGGACGAAACTCCGGGAAGCCCTCGACGAACTCCTCACGATGACCGCCACCGATCTCGACGAGCGCCTGAAGGCAATGGCCTGTGCCGCGACCACCCACTGGGCCGTCACCGAGCTCTCCCGGGCCGCCCGCAGCGCCGTACCGCCCGGCTCCCCCAACGCATCCCACCTCGTCCTGGCGTACTGCCAAGCAGTGCGAACCTCCCTGGTCTGACGCGGGAGCCCGGAAGCTGACGCGTCCCGGGCTCCCTGGAGCTCCACCTGGGCTGGAGGGGATGTCCAGGCAGAGCGTTCTGCTACGGGTCGATCACGATCGTGCAGGTGTACGTACCGGGCCGCAGGTTGGACGCCGTGGCCGAGCCGTCACCGTTCGCACCGGTGCTGCCGCTCGCCACGGTCCCGCCACCGGGACCGGTGCAGACGATCGTCGACGCCGTACCGCCGTTGATCTGCGAGTCGACCGAGACCGCCAGGTTGGTCAGCGGGGTGTTGTGGAAGGTCGCGGTCTCACCGACGTACGGCGAGCCGGCGCAGGTCGCGACGTTGTCCACCGTCACGGACTGCGACAGCGGACCATCCGCGGCGTAGCCGGCCGGGAGCGTCTCGGTCACCGTGTAGGTGCCGAACTGCAGGGCGTCCCAGCAAACCTGGCCGTTCGCATCGGTGATCTTCGGATTGGCCCCGTTGATCGTGAAGGTCACGCCGGACTGCGGGTGGTCACCGGATCCGTCGGCCGCGTGCTTGCGCAGCTTCGTGACCTTGATCGCGCCACAGTTGGCGAGGTTCAGCGGCGTCGGGGCGATGAAGTCCTTCAGCGCCGCGGTGAACGAGTCGGACGAGCGGCTCTTCAGGTACGCCGAACCGAACGACACACACGGGTCGCCGCCGCCGAGCGCACTGAAGTTGACCGAGGCCTCACCGAACGTGCGAGCGGAGACGTTGCCGAGACCGTCGGATTCGGCGGCCGGGATCGGCGAGGTGTTGATCGACCCGGTCGCCAGGCCGGCGGTGGTCAGGTTGACCTTCTTGTCCCAGCACGGCACCGAGTTGGACGCCTCGCACTTGGTCTTGTCGACGGTCTCCCACCGGGACAGGAACAGCTGCGGGTTCGTACCTCCCTGGGCCAGGTCGTACTGGATCAGTACGTCGCCCGCTGTCCGGACCGGCGTGATGCCGTTGCCGCTCAGCGTGAGCGACTTGTTGAACTCGAAGTCCATGTTGGTGGTACCGGTCGGCTCCTGCACACGGTGCCAGAACAGGTGCAGGAAGTCCGTCGTCGCGGTGTCCTCCAGGTACACGCCGAAGTTGAGCAGGTCGCTCTTCTGCGGCGGGATGCTGCCGTCGACCACCTGCGGTACCGGTGTGTCCTCCTTGGTGCCCTGACCGAACGAGTCGTCGGTCTGACCGCTCGCCTTGTCGGCCTTGCGGGTCTCGGCGACGTTCGCCCAGTCGAGCGATCCCGGGTCGTCGACCTTGAGGTTGGCGTCGGTGTCGATCTCGAAGTTGCTGCCCGGCAGGCTGACTTCGGGATGGGATGCGAGCGCCGGTGACGCGATCAGAGCACTCGCCACCAGCATCAGACCCGCGGCCAGGACCAACGGCCTGCGTGTCCTACGTGTCGTGCCGGCATCCGGGCCGGCTCCCAGCGAAGACCCCATCTCTCCCCCTCGGAGATCCAGGTCCCGGCCCGTGTCTCGGACCGGGCAGTCTCCTCACGGCGAGCCGTGCGTAGTCCCCTCCCTACGCAGTCCGTGTGTACCCCGAATCGCCTGCCGAGCAGGCCCCCAGGCGAGGTCGCGCACCAGGCCCCCCGAGCCGGCCGCGTCGCCAAGATTCCGCAGCCGACGTTACGCCCGGAACCCCTTCAGAACAACGGTTTGCGGCCCCAGCTACTGCACCGGCACGACCGGCCACGCGACGTGGCCCACGAGCCCATGCACGCGCAGAAATTGAACCTTCCGGCAACTATCTCGCGCGGCCCCGGACCGGCGTACCGAGCACCTCGTTGAACGCCTCGGTGGACGACGGATGGGTGTAGATCGCGTCGCGCAACTCACGCGCTGTCACGTCGTGACGCATCGCCAGCGCGACCGTGTTGATCAGCTCCTGCGAGTCGACGCTCAGCAACGCCGCGCCGAGCACGAGGTCGGTCTCGCGGTGGACGACGAACTTCATCCGCCCGCGGGTCTCCCCCACGATCTTGGCGCGCGGCATCGCGGCGATGTCGGCGATCGCCTTCTCCAGGATCTTCACCGGCAGCCCGCGCTCCCGCGCCGGTGTTGATCACGATGGTGTCCGCGGTCAGCGTGAGCACGTCGTCGCCCGCGGTGACCCGCACCGACGCCGGGTCGAGGAACTCGGCGCGGCCGGTGATCACCGTTACCGTGTCGATGGTGTCCAGCATGCTGAAGTTCGCGCCGCGCAGCTTGGCGGTGAGCTCGCGGGTGGCCTCGACGGCGATCCGGTGCTGCTCGCCGGGGGCGGCCGCGGTGCGGTGCTCGGCGTGGTGCTCGGCGTGGTGCACGAGTGACTTGGTCGGCACGCAGCCGATGTTGATGCAGGTTCCGCCGTACATCTGGTCCGACTGCTCGATCATCGCGACCCGGCGGCCGAGCCGCCCGAGCGTCGCGGCCAGCGTCTTCCCGCCCTTGCCGAACCCGATGACCAGGAGATCGACGGCACCTGCACCGTGACG
>Ga0247821_10000283_pt1 | contig 28612 bp, 30 predicted proteins | sample 13C_Glycerol_Day_FD_192481 | JGI IMG/M metagenome (GOLD analysis project Ga0247821, IMG submission 192481) | Soil microbial communities from agricultural site in Penn Yan, New York, United States - 13C_Glycerol_Day14 | ecosystem: Environmental > Terrestrial > Soil > Agricultural land | place... | reverse complement strand
CCACCAGGAGCGCCTTCGCGGTGGCTTCCTGGACGTTCATCACCGAGCGGATGATCGCGGGGATCTTCTCCTCGATGTTGTGGCACTGGTCGAGCATGAACGCGATCCCGCGGTCCGGGTCGAGCGCGTCGCCGCGGACGATCTCGTTCATGATCCGGAACAGCTGGAACGGGTCCGCGGCGCCGACCATCAGGTCGTCGTCGGCGTAGAACCGGCTGTTGAAGTCGAACGCGCCGAGCTTCTTCGTGCGGAGCAGGAACGCCACGATGAACTCGATGTTCGTCCCCGGCGCGTGGTGCCCGGTGTCGATACAGACCGTTGCCTTCGGCCCCAGTTCGAGACAGTGCGCGTACGACGTACCCCAGTCCGGCACGTCCGTGGTGTAGAAGGCCGGCTCGAACAGCTTGTACTCGAGCAGCATCCGCTGGTCGTCGCCGAGCCGGTCGTACACCTCCTTCAGGGCGGTGGCGAGCCGGTCCTGGCGGTCCTGGATGTCGTCCTGGCCCGGGTAGTTGGTGCCGTCGGAGAACCACAGCTTCAGGTCGCGGGACCCGGTGGCGTCCATGATGTCGACGCACTCGAGCAGGTGGTCGGTGGCCTTCCGGCGGACCGCCGGGTCCGGGTTGGTGACGCTGCCGAGCTTGTAGTCGTCGTCCTGGAAGACGTTGCTGTTGATTGCTCCGAGCCGGACGCCGTGCTCCTTGGCGAACGCCGCCAGCGCCGCGTAGTCGTCGACCTTGTCCCAGGGGATGTGCAGCGCGACGCTCGGCGCGACGCCGGTGTACTTGTGGACGACGGCCGCGTCCGCGATCTTCTCCTCCGGCGACCGCGGGACGCCGGGCTGGGTGAAGACCTTGAACCGGGTGCCCGAGTTGCCGAACGCCCACGACGGCAGTTCGATCTCCTGGCGGCTCAGGGCGGCCCTTACGGCATCGGTCGTCATGGTTCAGTCCTCTTCTGTCAAGTGGAAGATCTCGGGGAGCAGCAGGAAGGACTCGTCCGGCGGCCGGCCGTCGATCCCGGCGAAGAACTCGGTCATCTGCGCCTGCCAGCGGGCGTTCACCTCGGTCGCCGCCATCGCCTTCTGCGCCGCGTCCAGGTCGTCGGACTCGACGTACCCGATCAGCAGGCCGTCGTCGCGGAGGAACAGCGAGTAGTTGTGCCAGCCGGAGTCCCGGAGCGCGGCCTGCATGTCGGGCCAGACGTCGCGGTGCCGCTCGACGTACTCGTCGAGCCGGTCGGGCCGGACCTGCAGGCAGAAGCAGTAACGATTCACGGCGGCACCTGTACCTAGGGCGGTCGGGACTGCGCAGAGGGCGATGAAAGGTTTCAAGAGCGCCCCACGACGCTATGCGCGGGTGCGGGTGGGCGTCAAGAGTCTGACCAGCTTTCGCGACCGATCCCGGACTGCCGCCACGGAGATCCGGCGGGAAGCGGGTATCCTTCGGCAGCTAAGACGTTTCAAGTGCGCCGGGAGGTTTCGTGTCCGTGGACGATGCGGAAGCCCTGCCCGAGCGCACCCGCCGCCGGCGCGCCCCGAAGCCGCACGCGGCCGGCGTGAAGGCGGTGGCGGCGGCCGCCGGCGTCTCCCTCGGCACCGTCTCGAACGTGCTGAACCGCCCCGAGGTGGTCAGCCCGCTCACCCGGGCCAAGGTCGAGGCGGCGATGGCCTCGCTCGGCTTCGTCCGCAACGAGTCGGCCCGTCAGTTGCGCGCCGGTTCGAGCCGGATCCTGGCGTACCTGATGCTCGACGCCGGCAACCCGTTCTTCACCGACGTCGCGAAGGGTGTCGAGGAGGCGGCGCAGGCGGCCGGGCTCTCGGTATTCCTCTGCACCAGCAGCGAGGACGCCGACCGCGAGGCGGCATACCTGGACTTGCTGGAGCAGCAACGCGTCCAGGGCATCCTGATCACGCCGATCGACCAGAACTCGTCCCGCCTGCGCAAGCTGCCGTCGCGCGGTACGCCGGTGGTCGTGGTCGACCGGACACTCGACGACGCGGAGCACTGCTCGGTCGCGGTGAACGACATCCTCGGCGGCGAGCTGGCGATCTCGCATCTGCTCGAGCTCGGCCACGAGCGGATCGCGTACGTCGGCGGGCCGAACACGATCGGTCAGGTCGTCGACCGCCGCGAGGGCGCCCGGCGCGCGCTGCGGACCGCCGGCAAGCCGCTGTCGAACCTGATCGAGCTGACCACCGGCGCACTCACCGTCGCCGAAGGCAGGGGCGCGGGGCAACGGCTCGCCGGCCTGCCGGCGGATCGCCGGCCGACCGCGGCGTTCTGCGCGAACGACCTGCTGGCGTTGGGATTGCTGCAGCAGTGCGTCAGCCTGGGACTGCGCGTGCCGGAGGATCTCGCGATCGTCGGGTACGACGACATCGAGTTCGCGGAGGCGGCCGCCGTACCGCTGACGTCGGTGCGCCAGCCCCGGCAACTGCTCGGCCGGACGGCAGCCGAGCTGCTGCTGGACGAGTCGTCGAACCCGGACCACGAGCACCAGCGGGTCACCTTCACCCCCGAGCTCGTCGTCCGGACCTCGACCCGAGGGACCCTCTGAGCCGCGACGAGCGCGGTATGGTGGCGAGGGGCCACTGGGCGAGGTGAGACATGCGCATCGCGGGGGGTGTGGTGCGGCGATGGGGTGGTCGTGCCGTCGGCTTGGCGATCACCGGTGTCGGCCTGTACATCGTGGCGCCGAGCCTGCTGTCCCTCTTCGGCACCTGGCCGCGCCTCGCGGACATCGAACCGTGGTGGTTCCCGGTCCTCGCCGTACTGGAAGGCCTTAGCTTCGCCGCGCTGTGGTGGCTGGCCGACCTGGCCTTGGCCCAGCAGGCTGCAGACGACGAGCCGCGAACAAGCCCTCCAGGTTGGGGCACGCTCGCGACGGCGCAACTGGCGGGGAACGCTGCCGCGAAGGTCGTCCCGGGCGGCCCGGCCAGCGGCGGAGTCGTCCAGGCCAGGCTCTTGATCCAGGCCGGCCAGCCGTCGGCGGTGGTCGCTTCCGCCCTGGCCGCGATCGGCCTGATCACCACCGGCGTGCTGTTGCTGTTGCCCGTCCTCACGGTGCCTGCTCTGCTCATCGGTCCACCACCGGCTCGGCAGCTGAAGCAGGGCCTCCTGGTCTCGCTGGTGATGGCGGTGGTCATCGTCGGTCTCGGGCTCACCGCGCTCAAGTGGCGCCGGTTCGTCGCACTGGTCGGTCGTGGGGCCGGTCGCGTCATCCACCTCGTCAAGCGCAGCGTGACACCCGAGAACTGCGCGGCTCTGCTGCTCACACAGCGGAGCAGAGTTGCGGCCGCGTTCGACGGTCACTGGTGGGGCGCGGCCTTCGCGGCGGCTGCGAACCGCATGTTCGACTACGCCGCACTTGTGGCCGCGCTGGTGGCGCTCAACGTGCACGCCCGCCCGTCCGAGGTGCTGCTGGCCTACGTCGTTGCCCAGGCCCTCGCCATGATCCCGATCACGCCAGGCGGGCTCGGCTTCGTCGACGCCGGTCTTGCTGCCCTGCTGGTGCTGATCGGAGTCAGCGCGGACACCGCGCTCCTCGGGACGCTCCTGTATCGGCTCGTCTCCTTCTGGCTACCGATCCCCGTCGGACTGCTGGCCTGGGCCGGCTGGCGGATCCACCGGCATGTGACCGACCCGTCGAGAAGCCAGGCGCCCCCGCCGGTCGCGGACGACGAGGAGGGTCAGGCGCCGTAGGCCGCCAGGAAGACGTCGACCGCGCGGTCGGCGAGGCCTTCCAGCTCACCGGGCTTGGGCCGTTGCCGGGTGCCCGCGAACATCGCTCGGTTCATCGGCTTGTACATCACCAGCCCGGCGAACTGGTATGCCGCCAGCGTCGGGTCGTCGAGCTCACGCAGCAGACCGCGCTCGCTCAGCCGGTGTAACGCCTGCCCCAGCGCCTCGAGCGACTTCTCGAAGCCGCTGGTGAACCACGCGCCGCACACCTCGGGGAAGCGGTCCGCTTCCGCGATCACCAGCCGGCGGAGCTGGAGCACGCCGTCGGCCGTGAGGCTCTGGAGCAGCCGATACGCCAGCGCCCGCAGGGCCTCGCGGGCATCGGCGGCGCCTTCGAGCGTGTCGGCGTACGCCTGCTGGAGGCCGTCGATCAGCTGGTCGCTGGTGCCGAGGACGATCTCGGTGAACAGGCGCTCCTTGTTCTCGAACTGCTTGTACACGGTCTGTTTGGAGACGCCGGCCTTCGCCGCGACCTCGTCCATGCTCGCGCCGAGGTACCCGTGCTGCAGGAACACCTCGGTCGCCGCGGCCAGGATCGCGCGGCGCTTGCGGGGCGTCCGGCCTTCGATCTCCACCTGTTCCATCCGGAAATCATACTAGACAGTCCAGTTCTCCGGCGAGTACTGTACGGTCTAGTTTCCGAAGAGCGAGGAGAACCACCATGAGCACCGTGACATCGGCCGACGGCACCGCGATCGCCTTCGAGGCGTACGGCGAGGGCAGACCGCTGATCCTGGTCGACGGCGCGACGGCGCACCGGGCCGTGAACCCGATCAACGACGAGGTCGGGAAGCTGCTGAGCGACAGCTTCCGGACGTACGTGTACGACCGGCGCGGCCGCGGCGGGAGCGGCGACACCGCGCCGTACGCGATCCAGCGGGAGATCGAGGACATCGCCGCGCTGATCGAGGACGCCGGGCAGCCGGCCATCGTGTTCGGCTGGTCGTCGGGCAGCCTGCTGGCGCTGGACGCCGCGGCCGCCGGGCTGCCGATCGCCGGACTGGCGCTGTTCGAGCCGCCGGTCGTCGTCGACGACGTCCGGCCGCCGCTGCCGTCCGACTACGTCGAGCAGCTCGACGCGTTCGTCGCCGAGGGGCGGCGGGACAAGGCCGCCGAGCTCTTCATGACCGCGGCCGCGATGATGCCCGCCGAGGCGATTCCGGGGATGAAGCAGTCGCCGTACTGGGCGCCGGTCGAGGAGATCGCGCACACGATCTCGTACGACGGCCGCATCATGGGGACCACCATGTCGGGCAACCCGCTGCCGGCCGACCGGTGGGCCGGCGTGAAGGTGCCGGTCCTGGTGCTGCACGGCGACCAGACCTGGCCCGCGCTGTCCGCCGGCGCCCGGGCCGTGGCCGAGCATCTGCCGACCGCCACGTTGCAGGCGATCCCGGGCGAGAACCACGCGACCGAGGCGTCGACACTGGCTCCGGTGCTGCGGGAATTCGCGGGCTTGACCTAGAGCGCGCTCCAGCCGGTTGGATCTGGAACATGCTGAATCTCGCACTGGGAGCAATGGAGTACGGAACGCGGATCGACGAGCAGACGTCGTTCCGGTTGCTGGACGAGTACGTGGACGCCGGCGGTGAGTGGATCGACACCGCGAACTGCTACGCGTTCTGGCAGGACCCGAGCGGTCATGGCGGGCAGAGCGAGGAGCTGCTCGGGAGATGGTTGGCGCAGCGACCCGGAGTACGGGACCGGGTCAAGCTGGCGACCAAGGTGGGGTGTGAACCGCTCTGGCCGGGCAGCTGGCCGGAGCACTCGGAAGGCTTGGGCGCCAAGGCGATCGACGCGGCGCTCGAGACCTCGCTGCGTCGTCTCGGGGTCGACCACATCGACTTGTACTGGGCGCACCGCGACGACCGGACCGCTCCGCTGGAAGAGACCGTCGCAGCCTTCGGCAAGCACGCCGCGGCCGGCACGATCGGCCGCCTCGGCCTGTCGAACTGGGCGCTCTGGCGGGTGGAGCGGATGCGCGATCTCGCGAACCAGCTGGGCGTGATGGCGCCGAGCGCGCTGCAGCTGCGCTACTCGTACCTGCAGCCGCGGCCGTTCGTCCGCGACCACATCCACGACCACCGCTTCGGCTGGATCACCGACGAGGTCCTCGACTACGCGGAGAACAACCCGGAGCAGCAACTGTTCGCCTACAGCCCGCTGATGTCCGGCGGCTTCGAGAACCGCACCGACCGCCCGATCGACCCCGCCTTCGACCACCCCGGCACGACCCGCCGCCTGGAGGCGCTGACCAACCTGGCCGAGTCCCTCGGCACCACCCGCTCCGCAGTGGTCCTGGCCTGGCTCGCCGGCGGCACCCCCGCCGTCACCCCGATCGTCGGCATCAGCACCCCCGACTACCTGACCACCGCCCTGACCGGCACCCGCCTCACCCTCACCCCCGACCAGCGCCGCCAACTCGACGAGGTCTGGTAGTTCTCGCCCTCCCCCTGGACCGGGGGTCGGTGAGATGGTTTGAGGGTGGACAGGGATGGGTTCTGGGGTCTGGTCGAGGATGCGCGGGCCTCGGTGGATGACACCGTGGCTGATCCGGACGGGGTTGCGGACGCGTTGACCAAGGTGCTGGGTGCGGCGGAGGCCGAGGAGATCGTCGGGTTCGGGACCGAGCTCGCACGGTTGCAGGTCGAGTCGTACCGGTGGGACCTGTGGGCCGCGGCATACCTGGTCAACTCCGGCGCCTCGGAGGACGGGTTCGACTCGTTCCGGGGCTGGCTGGTCGCCCAGGGCCGGGAGGTCTGGGACGCCGCGCTGGCCGATCCGGACTCGCTCGCGGACGTGGTGGACGAGGACCGGCCGGAGGACTTCGAGGGTTTCGACGGTGAAGGGATGCTGCACGTCGCCAGCCACGCCTACAAGAACGTGACCGGCGACGAGGCGGCGTACTGGAAGGCGGTCGACGCCGACGCCCCGGACACTCCGGACGTGCCGGCGGGCACCGAGATCGACTTCGACGACCAGGACGACCTGGAAGCTCACCTGCCCCGGCTGGCCGCGCTGTACCTCAACGTCTAAGAAGGTTCGCCACCAAGGCGTTCGATGGCGTTGCGGAGCCGGCGGCGCCAGCCGGGTTGCCCGGCCTCCGCGTCCGCCGTTGCCAGGCTGACCAGGTGCTGGGCCGTCTCGAAGCCCTCCGCGGTCTGCGGCTCCACCTCGGTCACCGCGGCCTGGGGTTCGTCGTAGAGCTCGCGGCTCGTCCAGCCGAAGCCCTCCGGGATCAGCAGTTCCGGTACGAGCGTCTCGTGGCTGAGCGATGTCAGCTCGTTGTCCCCGTTGCCGATGCTGAAGATCGTCGTACCGCGCCGGCGGACGTCGCTGATCCGTTCCAGCAACGTCTCCCCTGGCGCGTCCTCGGCCACCACCAGGAGCGACTCACCACGCCCTGCGTCGCGCAGCCGGTCCAGTCCGATCGCCAGGTGCGGTGGTGCGTCCGGCGGGGGTGCCCAGCGGACCAGTGACGGCCGCATGTCCTCGATCCCCGCACGGTGCAGCTCGTCGTCCAGGTGCGCCGTCAGGTGCCACGGCTCCTCGTCGACCGGGCCGAACAGCATCAGCCCGCTGCGCCTGGTCGTGAACCGTCGCAGCGCATAGCCGAACTGTGTGGTCCGGCTGCCCAGCTCGGTACCGGTCAGCATCTCCCGGAGGAGTGACGCCCTCGTGAGGTCCACGCGTCCAACCTACGCGACCTCAGGTCAGCCGGTCCGCCTTCGACTGCAGGTAGTTCCGCTCCGGCGTGCTCGTCGTACGGCGCGCCGCCAGCAGGTAGCTCTCGCGCGCAGCAGCCAGCTCACCGGCCATCTCGAGCAGGTGCGCGCGGACCGCTTCCAACCGGTGGTTCATACGGTCGTCGGACTCCAGCGGCTCGAGTACGGCGAGGCCCTCCTTCGGGCCGACCGCCATGCCGACAGCGACCGCGTGGTTGAGCTTCACCATCGGGTTGTCGACCAGCTGCTCCAGTACGTCGTACAGCGCGACGATCTGGCGCCAGTCCGTGTCCTCTGCACGCTCCGCCGTGTCATGCACCGCTGCGATCGCCGCCTGCACCTGGTACGGGCCGAGTTGGCTGCGGGACAAGGCATCGCTCACCATCGCCTCGCCCTCGACGATGGCGGCGCGGTTCCACCGCGAGCGGTCCTGCTCGGCCAGCGGAATCAGCGTCCCGTCGTCGCCGGTCCGCGCCGGCCGTCGCGCGTCGGTCAGCAACATCAGCGCGAGCAGACCGGCGACCTCCCCGTCGTCCGGCAGCAGCTTCCGCACGCCACGGGCAAGCCGGATCGCCTCCGTGGTCAGCTCCGCGCTGTGCAGCGACGTACCGGACGAGGCGGTGTAGCCCTCGTTGAAGATCAGGTAGAGCACATGGAGTACGGCGACCATCCGCTCGTCCCGCTCGGCCTCCGGCGGCATCTCGAACGTGCTGCCGGCCTGCTTGATGCTCCGCTTCGCCCGGCTGATCCGTTGCGCCATGGTTGCCTCCGGCACCAGGAACGCGGCCGCGATCTGCGCCGTGGTGAGACCACCGACCGCGCGCAACGTCAGCGCGATCTGCGATGCCGGCGACAGCGCCGGATGGCAGCAGAGGAACAGCAGCGTCAACGTGTCGTCCCGGCCGCCCGGATCGTCGATCTCCGGGCCGGAGGCGACGAACTCCTCCGGCGCCGAGAGCTGCGCCGCGTTCTCCTCCCGTCGCCGCCGGGCGGACTCGCTCCGGAGCAGATCGGTGAGCCGCCGCGACCCGACCCTGATCAGCCAGCCCCGCGGGTTGTCCGGCACGCCCTCGGACGGCCACTGCTGCGTGGCCGCGAGCAGCGCCTCCTGGACCGCCTCCTCGGCCAGGTCGAAGTGGCCGTAGTGGCGGACCAGCGCACTGAGCACCTGCGGCGCCTGCTCCCGCAGCAGCAGTTCGAACTCACTCACATTTCCAGTCCTGACATGTCCATCACAGGCCGCACCTCCACAGCGACGTACTCCGCGTCCGGCATCCGTGCCGCGTAACCGATCGCCTGGTCGATGTCCTCGCACTCCACCAGGTAGAACCCGGCCAGGTGCTCCTTCGCCTCGGCATACGGTCCGTCCGTGGTGGTCGTGGTCTCGTCACGCACCTGCACGGTCCGTGTGGTGATCGGATCCGCCAGTCCGGCCGAACTGACCAGCAGGCCCTGCTCCAGCAGCTCCCGCGTGAGCGACTCGTGCGCACGGCTCAGACCGTCGCGCTGCTCGGCCGACAGGCTCTCCCAGCTCTCGGCGTTGCTGTAGATCAGCAGCATGTACTTCACAGTCACCATCCTGTCCCCGGCGAGGGCCGCTGTGACCCCCAGTCAACAGGTACGTCGAAACAGCGACGCCGAACTTCGACAGATCCGGAATGTCGAAGTACGACGGGCCGGCGCCGACGTCCCCGGCGAGTGACGCTCAGCCGGGGCGTCCCCGCCCGACTGGAGATGGCTGATGGTTTCGCATTCGAAGCGCTGGTTCGCGCTGGCGTTGCTCTGTCTGACCGGGTTCATGATCATCCTGGACGCCTCGATCGTGCTCGTCGCCGTGCCGTCGATCGAGCGGGAACTGACCTTCTCGACCGGTGGCGTGCAGTGGGTGCCCAGTGGGTACGCGCTGATGTTCGGCGGCCTGCTGCTGCTCGGCGGCCGGATCTCCGACCTGCTGGGCCGGCGGCGCGTGTTCATGACCGGACTGGTGCTTTTCGCCGCATCCTCGCTGCTGTGCGGGTTCGCGTGGAGCGGTGACGCACTGGTCCTCGCCAGGGGCCTGCAAGGCGCCGCGGCCGCCGTACTCGCACCAAGCGCGTTGTCGATCGTCATGACGACGTTCCCGTCCGGCCCGGATCGCAACAAGGCGCTGGGCATCTGGGGCGCGACCAGCGGCGTCGGCGGTACGGCGGGGTCGCTCGTCGGCGGACCTGTCACCGACGGACTGGGCTGGCAGTGGATCTTCTTCATCAACGTGCCGGTCTGCGTCCTGGTCGTCGCACTGGCGCCCGTACTGCTGCTGGACAGCCGCGGACCGGGCCGACGCGGCTTCGACGTGGCCGGTGCCGTCACAGTCACTGCCGCGCTCATCGTGCTGGTGTACGCCGTTATCGAGGCGCCGGAGGCATCGGTGTCCCGGACTGTTCTGCTGCTGCTCCTGGCCGCGGCGCTCTTCGTACTGTTCGTCGTCGTCGAGAAGCGCTCTGCCGCACCGCTCGTACCGCTCCGGATCTTCCGCTCCCGCGCACTGGTCGGCGGCAACCTCATCACGATCAGCTGGGGCCTGGCGGCATTCGGGCTCAACTTCGTCTACACGCAGTACGCACAGCTCGCACTGGGCGCGTCGGCGATCCGCTACGGCCTCATGTCCGCCGTACTCGCCGCATCCGCGGTCGTGGCGTCCATGGTCGGTCAGCACCTCGTCACACGCGTCGGACCGCGCCGCGTCGCGTTCGTCTCCTTGGTGGTCGCGGGAGTGGGGACGACGTTGATGACCCAGCTCACGGTGACGTCCGGGTACTTCGAGCTGGCCTTCTGGGGTCTGACGATCTTCGGCGCCGGACTGGGCGCGGGGACCGTCGCCGGCTCGATCGCCTCGCTCAGCGACGCGGCGGGCGAGGACGCCGGAGTCGCCTCCGGTCTGCAGAACGCCAGCTTCCAGATCGGCGGCGCGGTCGGCGTCGCGGCTGTCTCCGCGATGGCTACAGCGAGTACGTCGGGGACTACGCCGATCGCCTTGACCCACGGCTACCGGGTCGCGTTCGCGGGTGTGTGGGTGTTCCTCGCGATCGGCTTCGCCGGATGCGCGCTGATCAAACAAGTGTTGGAGATTCACGGCGCGAAGAGTGGGCACCTGACGTCCGTGGTCGCCACTTCCGCCCGGCGGCCCCCTGCGAAGGAGGCTCCATGCTCATCCTCGGACTGATCCTGTTGATTCTCGGGTTCGTCCTCAACATCTCGATCCTGTGGACGATCGGCGTCATCTTGCTGCTGATCGGCGCAGTGTTCTGGATCCTCGGAGCGACCGGCCGCGCGGTCGGCGGACGAAGGCACTGGTACTGATCCGGCACCCCAAGGCCGGATCGAGCAGAACCCCGCGGATCATCCGCGGGGTTCTGTCGGTCCGGATGGTTACCGTGAGGCTCATGAAGTACGTCGTGATGATCTTCCGGCACGTCGACCGGGTCTGGACCGCGGAGGACGACGCGGCGCTCGGCCGCCTGATGCGGCTCGAGCGTGAGCTCGCCGAGTCCGGTGAGCTGGTCAGCTCGGAGGGCCTGCGACCGCCGACGGAGGCCAGGATCGTGCAACTGCGCGACGGCGCGCAGGTCGTCACCGACGGCCCGTACGGCGAGGCCAAGGAACAGCTGGCCGGGTTCTTCATGATCGACGCCGCCGACGACGCGCACGCGCAGCGGATCGCCGGCCGGGTCTCGGCCGCGGCGGGTGACCGGGTCGAGCTGCGCGGCACCTTGATCTCAGCGGGGATGCCAGACGAACTGCGGTGACCGCTTCTGCGTGAAGGCTTCGATCCCTTCCGCGAGCTCACCACAGGCAATCGTCTCGCGATACCGCCGTACCGCTGCCGCGTCCCCGGTGTGGCCGGCCAGCAGCGCGTTGACCGACTCCTTCGCCGAGCGGATCGTCAGCTGCGACCGCGACACCAGCGTGTCCGCAAAAGCCTCGGCCGCCGCCATCGGGTCGTCGGCCACCTGATCGACCAGCCCCTTCGCCTCGGCCCGTTCCGCGGTCAGCAGGTCACCGCTGAACAGCAGGTACTTCGTGGTCGCCGGACCGACCAGGTCGAGCAGGACCTTGATCGCGGCCGGCGGGTAGACGACCCCGATCCGGGCCGGCGTGACACCGAAGCTCGCGTCCCGCGCGGCGAACCGGAAGTCGCAGTTCACCGCGATCTCCAGCCCGCCGCCGATGCAGTGCCCCCGGACCACCGCGATCGTCGGCTTCGGGAAGTCCCGCAGCGCCGCCTGGGCCTGCAGGTTGGACGCCCGCAGCTCGGCCATCGGATCGGCCGGGTCGGCGCCCGAGATCAGCTCGCGGATGTCGGCGCCGGCGGAGAAACTCGCGCCCTCGCCGGTCACCAGCAGCACCTTGACCTCGTCGTCGGCCGCCGGCCCGGCGAGCAGCCCCGGCAGCGCCGCCCACATCTCCCGGGTCAGCGCGTTCCGCTTCGCCGCCCGATCGATCACAAGCCGCGCGACCGCTCCACCTTCGATCCGAAATCCCACGCCCGCAGTCAACCGCAGACCTCGTGGCCCCGCCGCGCCCTGGATCACACCGCGTTCTGTCCACCAAGCGTTTGATCTCGAACGGGTCACATCCGGATAGCGGCCGGATCACGCTGCGGCCCAGCCTGTGGATGTTCGTAATGCGTTAAGAGTGGGGGCCGATTCGAACCGGCGCGGGGATGTGTGCTTGACTCCTCCGGTCGATAACGGTTTGGTCTCGGCAGATTGGGTTCAAGGTGGCTGCAGGACGACATAAACAGGCGCGGCACCGGCAGTCGCGCCCCAAGGTGATCCAGCCCGGTATTGCGAAGGTTGCGATCCCCGGCGCGGCAGTGGCGATGGTTGCCACCGGTTCGGCCGCCGCGCTCCCCAGCCATCACGTTCAGCTCGACCCGTCGATCGCCAGCTCGTCCCTGCAGCTGTCGCGCGACACCACGGTCAGCCGGGACGCCCTGCGTCCGCCGATCAGCATCACGTCGACGACTCCGACCGCGGCGCCCAAGCCGAAGGCGAAGCCGAGCCCGACGGCCAAGCACCTGAAGAAGCAGGCGCCGATCCCGAAGCCGACCGCGGCGAAGACCCGCGCCGCCCAGGAGCTGAACGCGGCGCCGCCGAAGATCACCGGCACGAAGTACACCACCACCGATGTGAACCTCTGGACCCTGCCGTTGACCGGCGTCCTGCTGGACGTGCTGCCGAAGGGCACCAAGGTCTCGGTCACCGGCAAGGTCGACGGTCTGTACGCCGAGGTCGTCAGTGACGGCAAGTCCCGCTGGGTCAAGGCGCAGTACCTGTCCGCCACGAAGCCGGTCGCGAGCACCTCCGGCTCGATCTCCCAGGCGGCCTGCGCGTCCGGCTCCGGCGTCGAGGACGGCCTCACCCAGGACGCGATCCGGGTGCACCGCGCGATCTGCGCCAAGTTCCCCGACATCACGTCGTACGGCGGTCTGCGGTCCGGCGACAGCGGCTCCGAGCACTCGACCGGCCACGCGCTCGACATCATGGTCAGTGGCGCCGAGGGCCAGGAGGTCGCGGACTGGCTGAAGGCGAACTACAAGAAGCTCGGCGTCAGCCAGCTGATCTGGCAGCAGCACATCTGGACGGTCCAGCGCAGCAGCGAAGGCTGGCGCGCGATGGAGGACCGCGGCGGCGCGACCGCGAACCACTACGACCACGTGCACGTGACCGTCTACGGGAACTCGGGCACGGTCTGATCTACCGCAGGAAAGCGGCCCAGGGCGGGGACCTGGGCCGCTTTTCTCTGGGCGCATGGTGCCGTTCTATGGGCGGATGTTGGCGTTCAGGTGGAAGAAGTTCGTCGGGTCGTAGGCCCGCTTGACCTCCCGCAGCCGCTGCAGGTCCTTCGCGCCGTACGCGGTGTCCGCGCGGCCCGGGTCGCCGAGGAAGTTCACGAACGTCCGGCCCGAGGTGGGCAGGGAGACCTCACGATCGATGATCAGGGAGTACTGCGCCTCGCGGTGCCCGACCGGTCCGGCGCCCGGCCCCGGGTGAGCCATCGCGCCGCCCCAGTGGCGGATCTCGACGGTCGCGTCCTCGAGACCGGCGACCTCGTCGATCACCTCGTCGGTCAACGTGTCCAGGAAGTCGAGGTGCCGAGCGGGCGTGCCGCCCATCGCGGCGTCGGCGTACTCGATCGTCCGCAGTTCACCGGCCAGCCGCGGGCCGGCGACCTCGAACAGCGGCTTCAGCAGGTGCTCCGCCAGGTCGGCGGCACCGGCGTACAGGACCTTGATCGCGACCGCGCGCTGCTCGGTGCCGGGGACGCGGGTCAGGACGACCGCGGTGCTCAGCTCGTTGGGGACGGCGGCGGTCCAGTCGCGGTACCGGCGCAGGATCGCGTCGGCGCGGTCGATGCCGTAGTACACGATGCCGGCGTGCACCTCGCGGACCGGGTACAGGCGGAACTCCAGCGAGGTCACGACGCCGAAGTTGCCGGTGCCGCCGCGGATCGCCCAGAACAGGTCCGGGTGCTGCTCGGCGCTCGCGGTGACCACCCGGCCGTCGGCGGTGACGACCTCGGCGCGGATCACGCTGTCGGCCGCGAACCCGTACTTGCGAGCCAGCCAGCCGACGCCGCCTCCCAGCGTGTACCCGGTGACGCCGACGTCACGGTGCGACCCGGACAGCGGCGCGAGCCCGAACTGCCGCGCGGCATCGAGCACCGCGCCCCAGCGCGCGCCCGGGGCCACCTTCGCGATCCGGCGCTCCGGGTCGATCAGTACGCCGGTCATCCGGGTCGTCTTCAGCAGGACGCCGCCGTCGGCCGGCACCCGCGTGCCGTGGCCCGTCGCCTGCACGGCGATCGGTAGGCCGTACTCGCGAGCGGTCCGTACCGCCGCCTGGACGTCGGTCCGCGCGTACGCCTCGGCGATCACCAGCGGGCGGGAGTCCACCGAAGGAATCACCGACCGCCGCTGCTCGTCGTACTCCGGCTCGCCCGGCAGCCGGACGGCACCGTTGAACCCCGCCCCCAACAGCCCCGCCACCACGTCGCCGGCAACCGCTGCAACCGCCTGCGTAGACATCTGGTCCCGCCCCTTCGCCGTATCCGCTTCCTGCCCATACGTCGAAGGAGACCGCCGGGAATCGACACCGTCCGCCAAACTTTCCCCGATGACTCACTCAGTCGAGATCTCCGGAGCCACCCTCACCAAGCACTACACCTCGTGGTCCCGCGACGAACCCACCCGCGAGTGGACCGCCCTGGCCCTCCTCTCGCGAACAACTCCCGGCCTGACCCCGATCCCCCTCGCCTTGTCCACAGGCGACGCCCCGTGGATCACGATGACGCTCGTCCCCGGCCACCCTCTTCAGCCGCCCCTCACCCGGACCACAGCCGTCGGCGACGCCCTCGAGACGCTCTGGTCAGCCCCGTACGACGGCCTGCAGCAGATCGATCTCCAAGCACTCGTCGACCGCACCCGCACCGGCCTGACCGCACTCGGCGACACGGCCGGCGTGATCGGCCAAGCCGCCCGTACCTGGCTGGACAACGAGCCGCCCGACCTGACCGTCGTACAGGACCCGGTCGTCGCACACGGCGACCCGAACCTCACCAACTACCTCTGGGACGGCACCCGCGTCCGCATCGTCGACTTCGAGGACGCCGGCTTGGGCGACCGCGCGGTCGAGCTGGCAAACCTCGTCGAGCACCTGTCCTGGCGCCAGACCGACCCAAGCCCGCTGGTACGACGTTTCGAGGTGGACCCGCAGCGTTTCCACCACGCGCGCATCCTGTGGGCCGGCTTCTGGCTCACGCTGATCGGACCGGGCGGCCCCAGCGCCCACCGCAATCCGCCGGGGACCGCGGAGGCGCAGGCGCGGCGAATCCTCAGGCTGGCAGCGGGATGACTTCGAGGCGGTCGAGATCGGCGAGGATGTCGATCTCGGTGATCCGGCCGTCGGTGACGGTCAGCGCCATCACGCCCATCAGCCGCCCGTTGACGACGGTGATCGCGCCGGGCAGCCCGTTGATCAGCGCCGGCTCCGTGTACGGCGCCATCCGGCTGAACATCAGCGCCTGCTCGACAACCGCCTTCGCGCCGCGGACGAGCTTCGACACCGCAGGCCCAGCGAACTCCGCGCTCGCCGTACCCGCGTCCGCGCGGAGCAGCACGTCCGGATCCAGCAGCGACAGCAACGCCTCGAAGTCACCGCCGCGGGAGGCCGCCAGGAACGCCTCCACGATCACCCGCTGCCGGCCGGTGTCCCCGTCACTCGCCGGCGCGCCCTGGACCCGGCGCCGCGCGCGGCTGGCCAGCTGACGCGTCGCGGCCGGCGACTTGTCCACAATCGTGGCGATCTCGTCGAACCCGACGCCGAACATGTCGTGCAGCACGAACGCCAGTCGCTCAGCCGGCGACAACGTCTCCAGTACGACGAGCAGCGCCAGCCCGATCGCATCCGCCTGGACCGCCTCGTCCTCCGGTCCCGGGGAGCCGATCACCGGGTCGGGCACATAGGTGTCGAGCGAATCCTCCCGCCGCGACTTACGGCTGCGCAGCATGTCCAGACAGACCCGCGACACCACCGTGGTCAACCAGCCCGCCAGGTTGCCGACATCGCTCACGTCAGACCGGCTCAGCCGCAGCCAGGCCTCCTGTACGGCGTCTTCGGCCTCGGCCACCGACCCGAGCATCCGGTACGCGACCGCACGTAAGTGCCCGCGGTTCTCCTCGAACCGCCGCGCCAGCTGCTCATGCTCGTTCACCGCTGCCTCCTCAGTGCCCTGACGGATCAGCCCACCATGATGTGACAGAGGGCCGGATCGGCCGATCATGGGGGCATGACTCAGCCGGTGTTCGCGGACGACTTCGACGCGTCGGCCCTGGATCTGTCCGTGTGGTCGCCGTACTACCTACCGCAGTGGAGCTCGCGTAGTGCTTCCGCCGCGACGTACGGCCTGGCCGATTCGTGTCTGACGCTCAGCATCCCCGTCGAGCAGGGCATCTGGTGCGCCGGCTCGCACAAACCGGACCTGCGGGTCTCCGGCATCCAGTCGGGTAACTACTCGGGTCCTGTGGGCAGCACGGTCGGCCAGCAGCCGTACCGTGACGGTCTGCTCGTGCAGGAGGAGCAGGAGCCGTTCTGGGGCTGGACCCGGGACGGCGGGTACGTCGAGCTGCGCGCCAGGGCCGACATCGCGCCGGGCTCCATGGTGTCGCTCTGGATGGTCGGTCTGGAGGACCAGCCGGACCGCTGTGGGGAGATCTGTGTCATGGAGGTGTTCGGCGACACTGTCGTCCCCGGTGAGTCCGCCGCGGTCGGCATGGGCCTCAAGACCATCCGCGACCCCGCCGTACCTCAGGACTTCGAGGCGGTGCGGTTGCCGATCGACGTCCGGGAGTTCCATACGTACGCCGTGGAGTGGTCCGGCGGTACGGCGACGTTCTCGGTCGACGGCACCGCGATCCGCGGCTGCCAGGGCGCACCGACGTACCCGATGCAGCTGATGCTGGCGGTGTTCGACTTCCCGGAGCAGTCCGGGCGGGACCATGTCCCAACCTTCACCGTCGACCACGTCCGGCACCGCGTGCGCTAAGGTCGGTGGCATGTTCCAGCGCGCGAGTATGTGGTGGGCCGTCGACCAGACGGCCTGAATCCGCGCGTACCCACCCGGCCGTCTCCTGCGAGGCGGCCGTTGTCATGTTCTCCTCGTGGGCGGCCCAGCACCCTGAGGAATGCCGATGGCAACAACACTCCGGACGTGGTCCGGCCTGATCTCCGCGCTCCTGGCCGGCTCCGACCTGTCGGCGGCGGACACCGGCTGGGCGATGGACCAACTGGTGCTGGGCGACGCGTCTCCGGCGCAGATCTCCGGGTTCTTGATCGCGTTGCGAGCAAAGGGAGAGACCGCGGACGAGCTCAACGGGCTGGCCGAGGTGCTGCGCTCGCACGCGACGCCGGTGCGGATCGACGGACCGTTCGTCGACATCGTCGGAACGGGCGGCGACCGTACCGGCGCGGCCAACATCTCCACGATGGCGGCCGTGGTTGCGGCAGCGGCCGGTGTCACCGTCGTGAAGCACGGTGGGCGGGCCGCGTCCTCATCTGCTGCTGGTAGCGGTGACCTGGTCGAGCAGCTCGGCGTTCCACTCGACCTGTCCGCTACTGACGCGGCTCGGATGGCTGCGGAGGTCGGACTGACCTTCCTGTTCGCTCCACGCTTCAACCCGGCCCTGAGACAAGTTGCCGTCGTACGGCGTGAGTTGGCAGTGCCGACTGCGTTCAACGTGTTGGCACCGTTGCTGAATCCGGCCCGCCCTCAGCACCAGCTCGTTGGCGTGGCCAACCCACGAATGCTGCCCGTGCTCGCAGGTGCGCTCGCCGAGCGGGGCACGTCCGCACTGGTCGCCCGTGGGGACGACGGGCTCGACAAGCTCACCACGACTGGCTACTCACGGCTGTGGGTCGTGCATGGCGGGTCCGCGTCGGAGGTCGTCTTCGACCCACGCTCGCTGGGGCTGCGGCCGTCGTCCTTGGCAGAGCTTCGTGGCGGCGATGCGGCCTTCAACGCACAGCTGCTGCGCCGGCTGGTCGACGGAGAACGCGGACCGGTGCGGGACGTCGTACTGCTGAACGCCGCGGCCGCACTGGCGACGCTGTCACTGGAGTTCGGCCTGGAGCACTTGGCTGACTGCTTCGAACGCTGCCAGGACGCCGTGGACAGTGGACGAGCAGCCGAGACCCTGGACCGCTGGGCCAACCACTCGTTAGCGTGCGGGTGATGCAAGACCTGCTGGACGCCGCACGCGCGGGTGACGAGCACGCCTTCGGACGCTTGGTCGATCCGTGGCGTGGTGAGCTCCACGCGCACTGCTACCGGATGCTCGGCTCCGATGCCGACGCCGAGGACGCTGTCCAGGAGACGTTGCTGCGCGCGTGGAGCGGCCTGCACGGGTACGAGGACCGCGGGTCGATCCGTCCGTGGCTCTACAAGATCGCGACGAACCGCTGCCTGACCCTGATCGAGCGGCGCGGTCGGCGTGATGTGGAGACGCTGGACCCGTATCCGGACAGCAGGCTCACCTGGACGTCCACGCTGACACCAGAGGCTGAGCTTCTGGCGCTGGAGTCCGTTGAACTCGCCTTCGTCGCGTCACTGCAGCACCTGTCCGCTCTGCAACGTGCCGTCCTGTTACTGCGAGACGTACTGGCTTTCAGTGCTCGCGAGGTGGCTGAGTTGCTGGAGACGACGGTTGCTGCGGTCAACAGCGCGCTGCAACGAGCACGGGCTGTCGTGAGCGACGTACCGAGTCAGCAGCAGACACTGCGCGCGTTGGGCGAGTCGGGCGAGCGCGACCTGGTACGGCGGTACGTGGCGGCCTGGGAGGCGCGTGACGTCGACGCGATTGTGGCCATGCTGGCGGCGGACGCGAAGTACTCGATGCCGCCGCTCCCCGACTGGTACCTCGGGCGGGACGCGATCCGCGCGTTCCTGCTCGACGGGCCGCTGCAGGAGGAATGGCGCTTCCTCCCGGCTCGCGCGAACGGTCAGCTCGCCTTCGGCACGTACCTGCTTCAGGGCGATCGCTACGTACCCGGCGGACTGGACGTCGTCGTCCTGCGAGGGTCGGCGATCGTCGAAGTGGTGTCGTACCTGGAAGCGGACTTCCCGGCCTTCGGGCTGCCCGCCGACCTGCCGCGATGAGTTTGCCGGACATCGCGGGTTGTAAGGGGTGAAGACGACCTTTCCGAGGGAGAGACATGACTGACGAGCAGGCGATCCGCACCCTGATCGAGACCTGGGTCGCGGCCGTGCACGCCGGCGACCTGGACACGGTGCTGGCGCAGCACGCACCCGACCTGGTGATGTTCGACGTGCCCCCGCCGTACGACGGTGTGCGCGGCCTGGACGCGTACCGCGACACCTGGCCCGGCTTCTTCGAGTGGCAGAAGTCCGGTGCCTCCTTCGAACTGGAGTCGCTGGACGTGACCGCGGGCGCCGACGTCGCGTTCGCCTTCGCCTTGCTGCACTGCCGCAACGCGGACGACGATCCGCGACAGTTGCTGCGGCTCACGATCGGCCTCCGCAAGATCGACGACCAGTGGACTGTCACGCACGAGCACCATTCGTTCCCGCACGACGACTCGGCGACTCCCGAGATCACGGCGGTGCTGGACCGCTGGAGCGCGGACACGACCGCGGGCAACCTGGACGCCCTGATGGAGCCCGTCGCCGAGAACGTCGTCTCGTACGAGATCGACGGCAACTACACCGGAAAACAAGCCGTCCGCGAGGTCTGCGCCGCGGGCCTGGCCTCGAGCCCGGACCCGATCACCTTCACCGTCCCCGACCCGACCATCGAATCCGCCGACAACCTGGCCGTCGCCTGGTCCGTCGACCACGTCACCGCCGACGGAACCGAAACCACCTCACGCGCCACTCGCGTCTTCCGCCGAACCGCCACCGGCTGGCAACTGATCCACCAGCACCTGTCGTATCCGGCGTCCTAGCCGGCTGCGAACCGCAGGATGGTGTCGGTCACCAACTGTGGTTCGCGGAGGCTCGGGAAGTGGTCGGTGCCGGGGAGCCAGACGAACTGGCAGCCGGGGATGCGTGCGGCGGTGGCGCCGGCCACGGCTGCGAGGATCGGGCGGTCTTTGTCGCCGACCATGACGACCGTCGGGGCCTGGATCTCGTGCAGCCGGTCGTAGACGGGCGGATCCGGTTTCAGGTACTCGTCCTGGTCGAACCACGCCGGGACAGCGGCGCGGAGCTGCGCGACCACAGCGTCGTCAGCACCCGCTGCAGCCCAGTGCCGCAGGCCGAACTGTACGAGCCCCTCCACGTCCCGGTCCGCGGCCAGTACGTCGTACTGCGCGTCCAACTCCGGCTCCTCAGGCATCGGGAAGCCGGGGATGCCTGGACAGAGCAGCACCAGCCCATGGACCCGCTCCGGATGCGCCAGCGCGAAGCTGAGCGCAGTACTGCCGCCCATCGAGCAGCCGACCAGCAGGACCCGTTCCAGGTTCAGCTGGTCAAGGACTGTCTCGAGGTCGCCGAGCAGCGAGAACTCAGTCGTCGGTTGCGGTGAGCGCCCGTACCCGCGGACGTCGTACCGGACGACTCGTCTGCCGTCGAGCCCGGGCATCACGAGGTCCCACGACCGCGAGTCCCCGATGCCCGGGTGCAGCAGCACGATCGGCACGCCGTCGCCGGCCAGGTGCTCGGTCCAGACCGTGTCTTGCCCGACCGGGATCGTCAGTTCCATCTCTTCAGCATGCCCGTCCGTGCGTACCAATGCCCGCCAGCTCGCAGGTGCTTGACGAACGCTCTTTGCAGCGTGGTCTCCTGCGGGATCTTGGCGAGGTCCTCGTCAGTCAGTTGGTGTTCTGGGACTTCCAGGTGCAAACCGAGCCGCATCAGCTCACGATCGCCCTCGGTGGGCTCCTCGGGCGGCAGCAGCGGCAGCAGGTCGAAGCGGCTCTGGAAACGGATGATGTTCGACTCCGGGCGCAGGTACTCGGCCAGCTGCGGGTCCAGCAGCCAGGAGTGGCAAACAAGCCCGGCGATCGGCTCCTCCGGGTACCAGCGTTCGAACGACTCGACCGCGGTCGCGATCGACTCCTCCGACTCCTGCGCGTCGAGCGGGCCGATCGGCGGGATGTGGATGGAGAGCACATGGCCGGACACACCGTCGCCCAGACCCATGTGCGTGCGGGTGAAGTCGTGCCGGCCGATCTCGTAGTCGGCTCCACGGAACCTCAGTGGCGGGCCCCAGAGCGGCATCAGCCCGACGCCGGCACAGCCGAAGATGTGCCGGTGCGTGCCCATCACCCCACCGAGCGCCGAGACTGTTGCGACCGTCACGGACTCCGGTACGCCGCGCTGCTCATGGAGGTCACGCAGCCTCGGCAGGTTGGCCAGCAGCGCCCACGCCGGCGCGAACAGGCCCGTCGGCGACGCGTCCCGCGGTACTGCGGGCCAGCCTCTGAACCCTGTGGACGGCAGGGCCAGATCCAGGTCCCGTTCGACCTCTCCTGCGAGAGCCCACGTGATCGCCCACCACTCGGGCTCGCGGTCGGGATCCGGGCGCGCCGCCAGCATCGCGGCACCATCAGCCGGGTGCACACCGCAGTACGCCAGCAACTCCTCGGCGTCCTCGGGTACCTGTGGGTCGGGGCCGACCTCCAGGCCCTCGAACCGTGTCAATGCCTGCTTCGTGAAGCCCACTCGTTCTGCCGCGCTCAGAACGTCCACAGCCGTGTCCTCCCACCTTCGGGTCCGTCCCTCGACCTCACCACGGGCCGTCGGTCTCGCGCACGACTTTTGTGTCCTAGGTCACGGCTAGGCTCGCCGAAACGTCTATTGAGGGAGTTGGGAATGGCCAAGTTCGGGGAGTCCGACGACCTGGCAGGTGCGGAGTTCGTCGGGGCGAATCTGCGCGGCGCCCGGTTCGTCGAGTCCGATCTGTCCGGTGTGGTGATGCGCGGCATCGACTTGCAGGGCGCGGACATCGACGCGCCCTGGATCGTCGAGCCGGGCGGCAGCCTGAAGGTGAACGGCGTCGAGGTCTCGGGCTACGTCGAGGACGAGCTGAACCGCCGGTTCCCGGGCCGGGCGGAGCGCCGGGCCAAGGACCCGGACGGCCTCCGCGCCGCGTGGGCCGCGGTCGAGCGGACCTGGGCGACCGCGATCGACCGCGTGGCGACCATGCCCTCGGGCACGGCCGACGTTTCCGTGGGCGGCGAGTGGTCGTTCGCGCAGACCCTGCGGCACCTGGTACACGCCATCGACCTGTGGTTCGGCCGATCGGTTCTCGAGCGCGAGGACTTCCACCCGCTCGGCCTGCGGTACGGCGTGGAAGGCTCGCCCGACCACCCGCCGTACGCCGAGGTGCTCGAAGTCCACGCGAGCCGCTTCGGCCTGGTCCGCGACTTCATCGCCACGGTGACACCGGCCGAGCTCGACACAGCCCGTAAGAACCCGCACAACGCGAACCCCGAAACCACGAGATCCTGCCTGCACGTGATCCTCGAGGAAGCGTGGGAGCACTACCGTTTCGCCACCCGCGACCTCGACACCATCGCCGCGAGCTGATCGGCCGCTGTCAGAGCCGCAGCAGTCCCGCGGCGAGCGATTCACGCAATCCGGCGGGCGGCTCCTGGTAGCCCTCTTCCCACAGCGCACCGGGAAAGCCGCCGGCCGCGAAGGCCGTGTTGAGGTCGTCGACGAACCAGATCGTCGGCCCCACCTTCCCGTCGATTCCCACGGCCGGCAGGTCGATGCCGTACGGCGCGTCTCCGCTGATGTTCGCCTTGTGGAGCTCGTCGGGCGCGTAGTCGAGCTGGAACGCGATACCGGCGTCCTGGCGCTCAGTGTCCTTCAGGTACGCGGCGTGCTCGGCCTCGAAGTAGGAGCGCGAACCGCCGTGCTCTGCCCATTCCAGCTGCACCACCAGCGGATCCGCGAGCACGCTGGTCGGCCACCCCGGCAAGTCCCCGACGAGCCACACGTCGCCCACCTGCCGGATCCACGCGCTCACCGTCATCGGGAACGGCGCGAACGTCGCCTCCAGCCAGTCGGCCAGCGCGTCCGCGTCCTGCGACGGCGGAACATGGGCACGACACGGCGTCCCCTCGTCGTCGTTCACCTCCGCCCGGAACCCCTGCGCCTGCAGCCGCTCGACGAGCATCTCGACGTTCCTGCGAGCCCGGCCGGCGAACTCCCGCGCCACCGCCTCGGCGTCCTCACGATACGGAGCGTCGAAGACCTGAAGGCCGAGACCGCGCAGGTCGCGCCATACGTCGTCGGGATCACCGGACACGTACCGCGCGTGAAAGCTCACCATGGCCGCAATCCTTGCAGAGCGCGACCACCGCCGCCGACTCAGCACGGGCCACGTCGGCCTTGGGGTCGACGGCCAGGTGCCAGTGCGCCGAGAGCTGCACTCCAATGGACCCAGAGTGTCCGCGCAGCCACTCTGAATGCTGGCCCGCTTCGACGGCTGGACTCTGGTACTGGCCTGGGGAGAGCCTTTGAACATGCCTTCCCCGGGGGGTCTAGTCGGACGGGAAGCCGAGCTTGCCTTGGCTGCGGCTGCTGTGCGCGATCTCAGCGAGGGCAGGGCGTCGACGCTGGTGATCGAGGGGGAAGCCGGCATCGGCAAGACCCGGCTGGTGGACTGCATCGTCGATGACGCGCGTTCTCGTGGGATTGCCGTCTACGGCGGCCAGGCGCATCCCTTCGAGCGCACCCGCCCGTTCGGTGTGGTTGCTGAGGCCCTGAGTCTGAGCCGGCGGTCGCCCGACCCGCGCAGGGCTGCGATCGGCGAGCTGCTGGACGGCCGGGGCGCGGGGATGTCTGCGCCCCCCGCCGGCGACATCCAGTACAGGGTCGTCGAGGAGATCGTGGACCTGGTCGACAGCATGTGCTCGGAGAGCCCGGTACTGCTGGTGGCCGAGGACATCCATTGGGCCGACAGCGCAAGTCTCTTGACGATCCTGTCGGTGGCACGGCAGCTTCCCCTGGCGGCGTTGCTTGTCGTGGTGACATCCCGGTCCTCGCCGCGGTCGGCTCAGCTGGAACTGCTGCTCACCGATCTAGCGGCCGGGGGCGCGTACACCCTGCAGCTCCAGCCGCTGTCGCCCGACGAGGTGGCCGCGCTCGCCCGCGACGCGCTGGGGGCTTCTCCTGGCCCCACTTTGACCGCGATGCTGACCAAGGCCGGTGGGAACCCACTGTGGGCTGTGGCCATGGTGCGCTCACTGGTCGATGACGGCCGGCTGCGCCGCATCGGGGACATCGTCGACGTCACGACGTCGGAGCTGCCGGCCTCGCTGAGCGACCTTGTGGTTCGGCGCCTTCGCGACCTGCCCCCGGCAGCGCTGGAGCTGCTGCAGGTCACGGCTGTTCTGGGCGATTCCGTTTCACTTCGCGACGTCGCAGCCGTGACCCGCCAGCCGCCGGCCGAGGTGGTCCGGCATCTCAGCCACGCGTTCGACGCTCAGCTCCTGGACGTGGCCGACGAGCGCGTCGTGTTCCGGCACCAGCTCGTGCACGACGCGATCTACCAGCACGTGCCGCCCGCGGCCCGCCGTCTTCTGCACCGTGAGGCAGCGGTCGTACTCATGGCCGGGGGCGCAGATCGACTGGACGTGGCGGATCATCTGATCCTCGGCGCGGAGCGGGGTGACGAGCAGGCGGTTGCCTGGTTGCGAGACGCCGCCCATGAAGCCTCGGCTCGGTCGCCGTCGGTCGCCCTCGAGCTCACGCGCCGCGCCGACGCGCTGCTGCCCCGCGGTCATCGCGAGGCGGATCTGGTGTCGGCGGAGTTGGTCCAGGCGCTGCTGCGCGCCGGGCAGCCAGCCGAGGCGTCTGACCGCGCACAAGCGGTGCTCGCGCGGCCGCACGCCGTCGAGGTGCACACACCGTTGCGCGTGGCGCTGGTCGGTGCGTTGGCTCTCCAGAACCGCGCCGCCGAGCTGTCCGCCGTCATCCAGGCCAGCTTCGCCGACCCTGTCCGGCTTCAGCCCTCCGACCGGGTGCTGATGCTGGCCCAGCAGAGCTGGGCCCTGACCTATACGGGCGATCCGAGGGCGGGCGAAGCGTCCGCCGGACAGGGACTGGCCATCGCCGAGCAGGCGAGCGATCCGGCGATGACGGTGTGGGCTCTGACGGCATTGATGGTCGCGGTGGGACGGCAGGGCCGCTTCGGTGAAGCGCTGGTCCACGCCCGGCGCGCATCTCTGCTGGCTGAGGACTCGCCCGACACGAGATCGCTGCCGCTGCGGCCGAAATTCTTTCTCGGCCTGGCGCTGTTCGACTGTGACCTCGTCGGCGAGGCGCGAGCGGCGTACCGGGCTGCTCTCGACGACGAGTTCGGCGCGGGATGGTGGCTCTCCGAGACGCTCATGGCCGACGCCCAGGCATCCTTCGCGCTCGGGGAGTGGGACGACGCCGTACCCGGCCTGATCGCCGGCGGCCGGACCGCGCTGGAGAAGGGCAACCCGCTCCTGGTGTCTCAGTCGCTCGCCTACCGGGCCATCATCGCGACGGGCGTGGGGGATCATCGGACCGCCGGCGAGCTGACCGCCGGAATCGCCGCCTCGCTGGACGGCGACCAGCTCAGCTACAACGCCGGAGTCCTCGCGTTCGCGGTGGCGGGACTCAGGGTGGCCCAGGGCGATCATCAGGCTGCCTATGACCTGCTGCTGCGGTGCTGGCGGTTCGACGCGGCACGAGAGAGCCGTTTCTACCATCGCTGTCTCGCGCCCGATCTCGTGCGTCTGGGCCTGAAACTGGGCCATCGTGACCTCGCGGCCGAGGTGGCCGGCGCCGTAGCGGAGGGAGCGGCCCTGGCACCGGAGGTGCCGACCGTTCAGTCCCTGGCGCTGCGCTGCCAGGGCATGGTCGACGGCGAGGTCGAGCCGATGCTCCATGCCGTCTCACTCGCCCGCCAGGCCCCGCTCCTGGTCGAGCACGCCGGCGCCTGCGAGGACGCGGCAAGGCTACTGGCCCACGGCGGGCGGCGGGACGAAGCAGCGACGCTGCTGACCGAGGCACTGGAGCGCTACGAGCAGGCGGGGGCCGATGCCTGGGCGGGCCGCGTCCGGGCGCGGTTGCGCGAACTCGGCATCCGGCCTGGCCTCCGTGGGTCGAGGCAGCGCCCGGCGGGCGGCTGGGAGAGTCTCACCACGACAGAGCAGGCAGTATCGCGGCTGGTGGCAGAAGGACTCACGAACGGCGCCGTGGCCAGGCGGCTCTACATCTCGCCGCACACCGTCAACACCCACCTCCGGCACGTGTTCGCCAAGCTGGGCGTCTCCAACCGCGTCGCGCTCGCCACCGCCGTACATCACACGATCGAGTGATGTCTTCGCCGCTCGCGGCTCTAAGAATCGATCGCAGGCAGCAACGCACGCTGCAACCACAGACAAGGGGGGTGCCACGATGGACCACGCTACGACGATGCGCACTACCTACGAGCTGATCAACGCGGGAGACCTCGCAGGGTTCGGCGACCTGGTCGCGGACGACTTCGTCGAGCACCAGGGCGGGCCGGGCTTTCCGACCACGAAGGAGGGCACGCTCGACTTCTTCCGGGCGCTGCTGACCTCCTTTCCCGACTTTCGGATGAACGTCGAGGATCTGATCATCGACGGCGACAAAGCCGTGGCCCGAGTCAGGGTCACCGGGACCCACCAGGGCGATTTCATGGGTGTGCCGCCATCCGGCAAGAGCGTCGAAGTGGACCTCATCGACATCATGCGATTCGACGGAGCCGGCCTGCTCTGCGAGCACTGGGGCGTCGCGGACATGCTGTCGCTCATGCAACAGCTCGGCGTCGTCCCCACAGCCGCTCCGGCGTAGCACAACCCGGCTCTCACCGCCGGGTGTCCCGAATACACCACGCAAGGAGGAGTTATGCCCACGATCATCGTGACCCACGATGTCACCGACACCGACCACTGGCTCACATCACCGAAGCGTGAAGAGCTCCTGCCCTCGTTGGGCGCCAGCAATCTCCGGACGTTCGTGAACCCTCAGGACCGGACCAAGGTCGGCCTGGTCATGGACATCGCGGATCTCGACGTCCTGTTCGCCGTGCTGGCCAACCCATCGGACGAGCTGGCCGAAGCAATGAAGTACGACACCGTCGTCCCGGAGACGATGGCGATCCTTGTAGCGTCCTGAACCAGGGTGATGCGCTCGAGAGCTACGAGCGCAGGGACGACAAGTTTCCCCGGCAGCGAGGCCTGGCGGAGTGCAGTGCGAATCACACTCGGGGTGCCTGACCAGCCGGGCAACCCGTCGTGATCTCAAACCGCGCGGAGCGCCTCCGCCAGGCCGATCACAGTTCCCTCTCCTGGGAATCGACGCCGTAGCTCCTGGTCCAGCTCACTCGCAATCATCCTCAAATGCACCTTGCTCTGATGCCCGTCCTTCAGTCCCTCAACGCCAAGGCCGACAGCTTGCTCCAGGTCGCCGTCTCGCCCAGCCACGAACGCGAGTGTCAGCCTGCACTCAGCGATCCGCATCGGGCTCAGCTCAGTGCCGTCCGGCCCGAGGTTGTCGCTGATGACTGACGCCGCATACTCGCTCGCCTGAGCGTCGTCTTGCGCCATGCGATGCACGTCCATCGCGTAGTAGTCCCACTTCGCCGGATCTACCTTGAAGTGGTTGTCCGGCCGATCCGGATACGGCAGCTCAGCGAGTAGATGGCGACCAGACTCGAGCACCGTCGTCAGCCCGGACTCACCGAGGCGCGCCCTCGCTTTCGCCTCCTGGGCGATGAGCTGGACTTGAACACTGGTGCCCTGCGCAACTGCCTGTCCGCGTCGTGATGCATCGACAGCCCGACGGAACTGGCCTTGTGTCAAGGCGAACCAGGCGGTCATCTCGTGCCCCCACCCAACGATCTCCGGGTGCCCTGCCTCCGCACCGAGCTGGGCCGCTGCAACGCGTGTGGATTCCGCGGCTGTGCCCATGCCGAGGTCGTATTCAACGCAGCCGGCGAGCAGTGCGAGCCATCCGCCGGCCACCAGCAAGTCTGTGTGCGCACTGAGCCCAAGAGGACGGCGCAGCAGAGTGCCGACGTACTGAAGCCACTCGTGAGCCTCCTGGCGAAGTTCCAGGGCGTCCCTCCGGTTGTACTGACAGCACAGCTCCTCAACGGTCGAGTGAAGCGCCTCGATCGTGTTCGGCGTCGTATCCGACGACTGCAAGCGTGAGACAAGCTCGGCCGTCTGCCAGGGCGTGTCATTGAGCTTTGCTGTCGCCTCCTGACGGGCCGCCGCGATCAGCTCACCCTTCGCTCGCAGGGCCGCATCACATGCCCGCGCAAGGTCCTCCGTCGCAGGCTTTCGGCCGTTCTCCACGTTCGACAGGACCGGCTGAAATGCGTTGCCCGCGCCAGGTCGGCCAGCGACCAGCCACGATGGTCGCGGTACTCCCGAAGGCGTCTCCCGAACGACATAGCCCCAGTGTCACCCGCGCTCTGTATCCCTGTCTGCCGATGCCGAGGGATACGCGGGACTCATCGATCCGGCGCAACGCAGCGGCCATGATCCGGACATGACCGAAACGACGCGGGGACCGGAGCGGGACGCCGCAGGATGGCCGATCCTCCGGGCTGCTCAAGACATCGACTACGAC
>Ga0247821_10000279_pt1 | contig 28846 bp, 29 predicted proteins | sample 13C_Glycerol_Day_FD_192481 | JGI IMG/M metagenome (GOLD analysis project Ga0247821, IMG submission 192481) | Soil microbial communities from agricultural site in Penn Yan, New York, United States - 13C_Glycerol_Day14 | ecosystem: Environmental > Terrestrial > Soil > Agricultural land | place... | reverse complement strand
TTCCAGTACTGCTGCATCATCGGAGTGTGTGTGGAAAGATCGCTCATTACAGAAACTTGGCTCGCGGTGTCGTTTAGACCAAAGGCAAGCGGGCAATGGTACAGGGATTTTGTCGCCGATGCCGAGGGCGTCGGCCTTGTCGCGACCTTTTGTCCATGCATATTCGTGCATATCGGCATTTGCAATTTGCCTGGACGGGCCGCATTATGCAGGTTATGCAAAAACGCAACGTAGCCTCCGTTCTCAGAGCATTGCTCGATCGCCACGGTATCTCCCCCACGGAGCTGCACCGGCGTACCGGCGTGCCCCAATCCACCCTGTCGCGCATTCTCAGCGAAAAAATCGTCGACCCTTCCGATAAGCACGTGTCGAAGATCGCCGAGTATTTCGGTGTGAGCACCGATCAGTTGCGCGGTCGCGTCGAGCTTGGCGAAAGCCGCGAAGCGGCACCTGCACGCAGCCACGCCGAGTTGCACGACATCAGCCTGTGGGATGACGACACCCCGGTCGAGGATGACGAGGTCTCCATTCCCTTTCTTCGCGAGGTCGAGTTGGCAGCAGGATCAGGACGATTCGTCATCGAGGAAAGCGAAAAGGCCAGCCTGCGTTTCGGCAAGCGCAGCCTGCGCCACAACGGTGTGCAGTTCGACCAGGCCAAGTGCGTCACGGTGCGCGGCAACAGCATGCTGCCGGTATTGCGCGATGGCGCCACGGTGGGGGTCAATGCCGGCAAGCGCGGCATCGGCGATATCATCGACGGTGACCTCTATGCGATCAACCATAATGGCCAGCTGCGGGTGAAGCAGCTGTACCGCCTGCCTACCGGCATTCGCCTGCGCAGCTTCAACCGTGACGAACACCCGGACGAAGACTACAGCTTCCAGCAGATGCAGGAAGAGCAGATCAGTATCCTGGGTCACGTCTTCTGGTGGGGCATGTACGCCCGCTGATGGTCATCGGCCCACTTTGAAAACCCGCTTCGGCGGGTTTTTTTCGTCTGCGTAAAAGCGCTGTAGCCCTTGTCAGACAAGACGCACATGCACATGCGCATTTTCATACGCATAAATATTTCCATAAATGCATTGACTGTATATGCATCAGTGCATAGGCTTTGTATCAAGCCGGTCGACACCGTTGGTGACAAGGGCAGCGATGTGATCGGTTCTACAACAAATGCCGCGGGCACGGTGCCAGACGGCTACTACCCAAGGAGACAGGACAGTGACAGGCGAGCAGCAAGCGTTGCTGGAGATGCCGATCTGGCTGGTGATCGTCCTGGCCCTGCTGGGCGGCATCAGCGGAGAAATGTGGCGTGCGGACAAGGCAGGTGCCCGCGGCTGGGCGCTGATTCGGCGCCTGTTGTTGCGCTCGGGGGCCTGCATGGTCTGCGGCGTGTCGACGGTGATGCTGCTGTATGCCAGCGGCATGTCGATCTGGAGCGCCAGCGCCTTCGGTTGCCTGACGGCGATGGCCGGGGCGGATGTGGCCATCGGGCTGTATGAACGTTGGGCGGCGCGGCGGCTGGGAGTCGATGCGCAAACGCCAGGCTTCCCCAGGCAAGGCAACAAGGAGGAGCGATCATGAACGAGCGGCTGGCGTTGCATGAGGTGGAAAGTCGCAAGCCAGAATCCGCACGGAGTCATCGAGCCGTAACCCGATTGACCCTCTCGACCAGGAAGGATCCCATGACACTGGAGCAACTGGCTGCACTCTTTCCCGATGCCCGTCTGAACGCGGGCATTTTTTTACCTGCATTGAATCAGGCCATGGCCCATTGGCAAATCAACACCCCCCGGCGCATGGCCGCCTTTCTCGCCCAGGTGGGGCATGAGTCCGGTCAGTTGCGCTACGTCAGGGAGCTGGGCAGCGAGCGCTACCTCTCGCGCTACGACACCGGCAACCTGGCTCTGCGCCTGGGTAACACTGCCGAAGCCGACGGCGACGGCCAGCGCTACTGCGGCCGTGGGCTGATCCAGGTAACCGGGCGCAACAACTACCAGGCCTGCAGTGTCGCCCTGTTCGGCGACGAACGCCTGCTCGATCAGCCGCATCTGCTGGAGCAACCGCAGTGGGCTTCGCAGTCGGCAGCCTGGTTCTGGCACTCGCGCGGGCTTAACCCATTGGCCGACCGGGGCGAGTTCAACCGCATCACCCGGCATATCAACGGCGGGCTCAATGGCCTGGAGAGTCGATTGCGGCTCTGGGCAAGGGCCCGGGAGGTGCTGTGTTGAGCATTTGTGCCGGGCCTGCGCTGGTGTAGGGTAGGCGACAGTCTTTCAAGGAGCTTGCCATGGACCCGATCTCTGCGCTTTCCGCCCGCCTGGGTGAACACCTGCGTCGTTTCAACGCCCAGGTGACCACGGCCGAATCCTGCACCGGCGGCGGCATCGCCGAGGCCATTACCCGCACGGCGGGCAGTTCGGCCTGGTTCGAGGCGGGTTACGTGACCTATTCCAATGGGCAGAAGACCCGCCAGCTGGGTGTGCCGGACAGCTTGTTCGTCCAGGTCGGCGCCGTCAGCCAGGAAGTGGTCGAGGCCATGGTCCGCGGCGCCCGGGCGGCCAGTGGTGCGCGCTTTGCCGTGGCGGTCAGCGGCGTGGCCGGCCCCGATGGCGGCTCGCCGGCCAAGCCGGTGGGCACCGTATGGCTGGCCTGGGCCGATGGCGACCGGGTGAGCAGCGAACGCCGGCACTTCGACGGCGACCGCGATGCGGTACGCCGACAAACGGTAATCGCCGCGCTAGAGGGCTTGTTACAGCTTGGCGCAGAGTAAATCGCAATTCGGGGGTAGGCGGGAAGAAAACCCTGTGGAATAATACTGGCTACTTATACAGGTGTTTCTGGCCGTCAGGCCCTATCGATTACGTGAGGACTTCAATGGACGACAACAAGAAGCGCGCCTTGGCTGCGGCCCTGGGGCAAATCGAGCGTCAATTCGGTAAAGGCGCGGTCATGCGCATGGGCGACCACGAGCGTCAGGCGATCCCGGCCATTTCCACCGGCTCCCTGGGCCTGGACATCGCCCTGGGCATTGGCGGTCTGCCAAAAGGTCGTATCGTCGAGATCTACGGTCCCGAGTCGTCCGGTAAAACCACCCTGACCCTGTCGGTCATCGCCCAGGCCCAGAAAATGGGCGCTACCTGTGCCTTCGTCGACGCCGAACACGCCCTCGACCCCGAGTACGCCGGCAAGCTGGGCGTCAATGTCGACGACCTGCTGGTCTCGCAGCCGGACACCGGCGAGCAGGCCCTGGAAATCACCGACATGCTGGTGCGCTCCAACGCCGTTGACGTGATCATCGTCGACTCCGTGGCCGCCCTGGTACCCAAGGCCGAGATCGAAGGCGAGATGGGCGACATGCACGTGGGCCTGCAGGCCCGCCTGATGTCCCAGGCGCTGCGTAAAATCACCGGTAACATCAAGAACGCCAACTGCCTGGTGATCTTCATCAACCAGATCCGCATGAAGATCGGCGTGATGTTCGGTAGCCCGGAAACCACTACCGGCGGTAACGCCCTGAAGTTCTACGCCTCGGTTCGCCTGGACATCCGCCGTACCGGCGCGGTGAAGGAAGGCGACGAAGTGGTCGGCAGCGAAACCCGGGTCAAGATCGTCAAGAACAAGGTGGCGCCACCGTTCCGTCAGGCTGAATTCCAGATCCTCTACGGCAAGGGCATCTACCGCAACGGCGAGATCATCGACCTGGGCGTGCTGCACGGCTTCCTGGAGAAATCCGGCGCCTGGTACAGCTACCAGGGCAGCAAGATCGGTCAGGGCAAGGCCAACTCGGCCAAGTTCCTCCAGGACAACCCGGAAATCGCCGCCACCCTCGAGAAGCAGATTCGCGACAAGCTGCTCAGCGCTGGCGCCGTCGATGCAGCCGGCAAGGCTGCTGCGGTCAACGCCGAAGCTGAAGACGATCTGGTCGACGCTGACGCCGACTACTGATCACCCCCATGTCCGTCGAACTCGATACCCCCGTCGCCGTAAGGCGGACAGCCATGGACCTGCTCGCACGTCGCGAGCACGGTCGAGTCGAGCTGACGCGCAAGTTGCGTCAGCGCGGCGCTCCCTCCGAATTGATCGACCAGGAACTCGACCGCCTGACGGAAGAGGGCCTGCTCAGTGAAGCCCGTTATCTGGAAAGCTTCATCAGCTACCGCTCGCGTTCAGGCTATGGCCCCGCACGCATTCGCGAAGAGCTGGGCCAGCGAGGCCTGCAACGCAGCGATATCGACCAGGCCCTGCGCGAGAGCGATGTGGACTGGGCGGCGCAGTTGCGGGATGTCTGGCAGCGCAAGTTTGCCGGCCAGCTACCCGTCGACCCGCGCAGCCGCGCACAGCAGACCCGTTTCCTGGTCTACCGTGGCTTTTCCATGGACATGATCGGCCGCCTGTTGAGCGGCCGAGGTCTGGACGACTAACCCCCGGTTCTCAGGGAACCCTCAACGCCTCGCGGGCTCGCTGGGTGGTGTGCATCGGTTCGGGCTTGGCCCAGTTTTCCGACAGGTTGATGAAGTCCACCAGCTCGCGCAGGCGCCCCTGGTCGCGGCCGTTGAAGGCGAAGGTGAGTCGGGTCAGGTGACTGAACCTCGGCTCGTCGTGGTGTTCGCCGGCGTAGGCATGCTGATGATAGTGGCCGCTCAGGCGCAGGTCGGCGAAGCCTTCCTGCAGGTCGAACAGTGCTGCCTCGCTGAGCGGATGGTGCATGCGAATCACGAACTGGTTCTTCAGCCAGCGGCTGGAGTGGTAGTTGCTGTAGAACTGGTTGATTTCCTCTACCGCCTCCTCGGCGCTGTGCACCAGGCGCAGCAACTTCATGTCGCTGGGCAGGATGTAGCGGTTCTCTTCCAGTTGCCGGGTGATGAAGTTCAGGGCGTCCTGCCAGAAGTTGCCGCCTGGGGAATCCAGCAGCACCACCGGTACCAGGGGGCTCTTGCCGGTCTGGATCAGGGTCAGTACTTCCAGTGCCTCGTCCAGGGTGCCGAAGCCGCCAGGGCAGAGCACCAGGGCATCGGCTTCCTTGACGAAGAACAGCTTGCGAATGAAGAAGAAGTGGAACGGCAGGAGCTTGTCGGTGCCGCCGACCGTGGCATTGGCATGCTGCTCGAAGGGCAGGGTGATATTGAAACCCAGGCTGTGATCGACCCCGGCGCCCTCATGGGCGGCTGCCATGATGCCACCGCCGGCGCCGGTGATGACCATCAGGTTGGAGCGGGCCAGGGTGGCGCCCAGTTCCCGGGCCAGTGCGTACATGGGGTGTTCGACGGGGGTGCGTGCCGAACCGAAAACGGTGACCTTGCGCCGGCCCTTGTACTGGTCCAGGGTGCGGAAGGCATGGTCCAGCTCACGCAGGGCCTGCAGGGTGATCTTGGCGTTCCAGCGGTTGCTGTCGTCATGGGCCATGCGCAGGACGGTCAGCACCATGTCGCGATACAGAGGCAGATTGGGGCTGTCGGGGGCGACCAGCTTCAGTTGTTCTTCCAGGTGGTTCAGGTCGATCCCGTTATGCTTGAAGTGACTGGCTAGCAGTTCGTTCGGTTGGTACGGCATTCAACGTCTCCTTCTGCAGCAAAACCTCTGACCGGACTGTACTGTCCGGCCGCGACACTGCGTGTGTCGCTGGCTGCCGTGGCCCGGCGGGTGCCGGGCAGTGCAGTAGACCTGCAAGGTCTCATCGCAGTGATCTTTGAAGTTCGCGGTCAACACTGCCGGTGCAGGGCGTCGGCAGGCCCCCCTTGGCGTACCCGGAAAGTAGCGGGTACCTGATATCAATCTAGACCCTGGCAGGTGTTAATGCCGTGGGATTGTTAGCAAGGTGGGGAAATTGTCTGCAGACCGCTGGTCAGCCAGGAGCCAGGATGGACGCAGGTCTGGTTAACTGAAGGCCTGGGCGACTGTCGCCATGCAGGGAGCCTGCCATATGCAACGGCTAAATCTGGAACTCGATGAACAGCTGTTCGAGCTGCTGGAGCGTTCGGCCCAGGCCAATCACCTGAGTCTTGAACAAGAGTGCCTGCGTCGTCTGGGGGGCGGGGAACGGCATTCACGCTACATCCAGGCCCTGGTGGCGGAACTGCGCGCCGATGAGAAGCAGCGGCGCGACAGTGAGCAGGTCGCCTGAGGGTTACTTGCTCGCCTTGATACCACAGCTGGCGGCATTGAACGCCTGTTCGCCAACCATGCGGTTGGTCTTGTACTCGGTGAAGCGATAGGTCAGCACCGCGCCCTTGGCCAGCAACTGGCGGTAGCCGGTGTTCTTGCAGACGCTGGCGCCGAGCTGGTCGCGAACCTTATCCGGGTTGGCTTGCATCTGCTGGGCATGGCTGGCGCGCACGCTGAGGTGATTGATCAGTTGCTTGCCTTCGACGGTGTAGCCCTGGTCGAGGATGTCTTCGTTGATCGCTCGCGGCGTGCCCACGCTGCTTTCCCTGGCGACTTTCTGCAGCATCTGGCTCAGCTCGTATTCCTGCTTGGACGCCGCATTGGCGGCCAGCGGCAGGGCGAGCAACAGGCTCAAGGACGGGGCGATGAAACGCAGCATGAATCTCTCCTGGTTCGGTAACTGGCGATTGGACCGGCAACTGCGCACGGTGTTCCGTCACGGCATCGAGCCGGTGCCAGCGAGTAGCGACAGGCTGAGGATTATAGGGAGTTGGTGCCCCGGCTGCACGGCAAATACCTTACCTGCAGGCCGGCTCTGGTAGACTGGGCAGGTTTTCCTGTCCAGAGTTTGTGCAGTGCCATCCCTTTCCCGTTTTCGTTGTCTGCTGCCATGAGCCATGCCGTAGCGCGCCTGCGCGCCGAGCGCCTGGCGCGCAGTGTCAAACCCTTCGTCGCCCGCGGGTCCCGCGCGCCGCGCTGCCCGCAGTGCCGGGTGATTTTCAGCCATTGCCTGTGCGCCTGGCGCCCGCAAGTGCCGGCCGATTCGGCCATGTGCCTGCTGATGCATGACACCGAGCCGCTCAAGCCGAGCAACACCGGCTGGCTGATTGCCGACGTCATTGGCGACACCTCGGCCTTCGGCTGGCAGCGTACCGTGGTCGACGACGCCCTGCTGGCGCTGCTCGATCAGCCGCACTGGCAGCCCTACATCGTGTTCCCCGGCGAGTTCGTCGAGCCGCAGCGGGTCGCCACCGAAGTGGTACGCGAGCCGGGCAAGCGACCACTGTTCATCCTGCTGGATGCCACCTGGACCGAAGCGCGCAAGATGTTTCGCAAGAGCCCGTACCTGGACCGCTTCCCGGTGCTCAGCCTGCAGCCGGAGCAGATCTCACGCTATCGCCTGCGGCGATCCAAGCGCGATGACCACTTCTGCACCGCCGAAGTGGCGGCGATGTGCCTGGAGCTGGCCGGTGACCAGCGTGCGGCCGAGGCGCTCGATGCCTACCTGGATGTGTTCAGCACCCACTACCTCAGCGCCAAGCACCAGTGGCCGCTGGATGAGCAGGATGCGGTGCATCAGCGCTTGCATACCTTCCTATAGTACAAGGGGCAGGCGTTGCACATTGGGTCATAATAGGCAGGCTGGCGACCACTGCGTGCCTGCAACGACCGGGCAATCAACTTGACCACCCGGTCGTGGCTCGGCATCCTTGGCGCCGATTCGGGCACAGACAAGGCTTGAAGCGCTGTTTTTCCTGGCCTTGAAGTGCCTTTTGGGTGCGGACTGAGCCGTCCGCACCTCGAGTTGCCCGCCAGGCGCCTATCCTTCCTCCCTGCGCCTGCACAGAACAGGATCATTAGATCGATGGCCACGTACGAAATCCTGATAGCCGATGACCACCCGCTGTTTCGCAGTGCCCTGCGCCAGGCGGTAACCCTGGGCCTGGGCCCTGATGTCCGCCTGGTGGAAGTGGCAAGCATCGCCGAACTTGAAACCCACCTCACCGACAAGTCCGACTGGGACCTGGTGCTGCTGGACCTCAACATGCCGGGGGCCTATGGCTTCTCCGGGCTGGTCCTGCTGCGCGGGCAGTACCCGCAGATTCCGGTGGTGATGGTGTCGGCGCAGGAAGAAGCCTCGGTGGTGGTCAAGTCCCGTGAATTCGGAGCCAGCGGCTTCATTCCCAAGTCCAGCCCGCTGGAAGTCATTCAGGATGCGGTACGCAAGGTGCTCGACGGCGAAGTCTGGTGGCCGCCGCAGGCCTTCGAGAAAGTCGATGTGTCGGCCGAGGCCAAGGCCGCCAGCGAAGGCCTGGCCAGCCTGACGCCGCAGCAGTTCCGGGTGCTGACCATGGTCTGCGAAGGTTTGCTGAACAAGCAGATCGCCTATGAGCTGAGCGTGTCGGAAGCGACCATCAAGGCTCACGTGACGGCGATCTTCCGCAAGCTTGGGGTGCGTACCCGGACCCAGGCCGCCTTGCTCTTGCAACAACTGGAATCGGTTTCAGCGAGTTGAGGCCATTGGCCTTCACGCTTTTTTGACCCGCCCTGCACTAGGCTGCAGCGCTTTTCAGTGGATGAAGTGACCCTCTATGTCATCGCCTTTCAAGGGCCAGACCGGCCTCAAGCGTATCTTCAATGCTGCCGGCTATTCGTTTGATGGTCTGCGCGCTGCCTTTACCGGCGAAGCGGCATTCCGCCAGCTGGTGCTGCTCAATGTGATCTTGATCCCGGTGGCCTTCTGGCTGGATGTCAGCCGTGCGGAGCGGGCGATCCTGATCGTCGTGTGCCTGCTGGGGCTGATCGTCGAGTTGCTCAACTCGGCGATCGAGGCGGCCATCGACCGGATCTCCCTCGATCGCCACCCGTTGTCGAAAAATGCCAAGGACATGGGCAGCGCCGCCCAACTCGTTGCCATGACGATGGTCGGGCTGGTCTGGGCGGTGATCCTGCTCTAGGCAATGCTGGGCAGGACAATCTCGTCGCTGCGGCTAACCCCGGCGGTGAAGCTGCGGCACAGTTCGAGAAATTCACGCATGGCCGAGGTCTGGTACTTCTGCTTGTGCCAGATGAAGAAGAACTGTCGGGCCAGGTCCAGTTCCGGCGTTTCCACCGCCACCAGACTGCCGCGCCGGAAGGCGTCGCGCAGGGCCAGGCGCGAGATGCAGCCGATGCCAAGGCCGGACTCCACAGCCCGCTTGATGGCTTCGGTGTGCTCCAGCTCCAGGCGGATGTTCAGGTTGGAGCGGTGATGGCGCATGGCCTGGTCGAAGGTCAGGCGGGTGCCCGAACCCTGTTCGCGCAAGATCCAGGCTTCATGGGTCAGTTCTTCCATGCTGGCCTGGCCGCGGCTGGCCAGCGGGTGTTGCGGCGCGCAGAACACCACCAGTTCGTCCTCGACCCATGGCTGCACTTCCAGGTCCGGATGGTTGCAGTCGCCTTCGATTAGACCCAGATCAATTTCATAGTGGGCAACCTGTTGCACGATATGCGCAGTGTTCTGCACATGGAGCTTGACCTGACTTTCCGGGTGGATCTGCATGAAACTGCCGATCAACAGGGTGGCCAGGTAGTTGCCGATGGTCAAGGTGGCGCCCACCGCCAGGGAGCCGAATCCCGACTTGCCGTTGAGCAGGTCTTCGATTTCCTTGGCCTGGTCGAGCAGGGCCACCGCCTGGGGCAGCAGTTGATGGCCCAGGGCGTTGAGGCTCAGGCGCTTGCCGGCGCGGTCGAACAGCTGGCAACTGGACTGGCGCTCAAGTTCGGTGATCGATGTACTGGCGGCCGACTGCGATAGCGCCAGTACGCCAGCGGCTCGCGAGACGCTTTGATACTGGGCCACGGCGACGAACACCTGGAGCTGACGAAGGGTAAATCGCATATCTATATAACCGATAAGACATATCTTGATAATTCATTTAACAGATATTGTCGCTCGCACTAAACTATCGCGCAATCGCGCTCTAGATTAGCGCTGCGTTTTATTTCAGGAGCCCGTACATGAGCAACATGAACCACGAACGCGTTCTCAGTGTTCACCACTGGAACGACACCCTGTTCAGCTTCAAGTGCACCCGCGACCCGGGCCTGCGCTTCGAGAACGGTCAGTTCGTGATGATCGGTCTGCAACAGGACAGCGGTCGTCCGCTCATGCGCGCCTACTCGATCGCCAGCCCGAACTGGGAAGAGCATCTGGAGTTCTTCAGCATCAAGGTGCCGGACGGCCCGCTGACCTCCCAGTTGCAGCACCTGAAGGAAGGCGATGAGATCATCATCTCCAAGAAGCCTACCGGTACCCTGGTACTGGACGACCTGAACCCGGGCAAGCACCTGTACCTGCTCAGCACCGGCACTGGCCTGGCGCCATTCATGAGCGTCATCCAGGACCCGGAAACCTACGAGCGCTTCGAAAAAGTGATCCTGGTTCACGGTGTGCGCTACGTCAACGAAGTCGCCTACCGCGAATTCATCACCGAGCACCTGCCGCAGAACGAATTCTTCGGCGAAGCGCTGCGTGAAAAACTGATCTACTACCCGACCGTGACCCGCGAGCCGTTCGAGAACCAGGGTCGCCTGACCGACCTGATGCGCAGCGGCAAGCTGTTCAGCGACATCGGCCTGCCACCGATCAACCCGCAGGACGACCGTGCGATGATTTGCGGTAGCCCGAGCATGCTCGACGAGACCAGCGAAGTGCTCGACAGCTTCGGCCTGAAGATCTCGCCACGTATGCGCGAGCCGGGTGACTACCTGATCGAGCGTGCGTTCGTCGAGAAGTAAGCGGCGCGATGCAGACAAAAAACGCAGGCCCTGGCCTGCGTTTTTTTATGCCTGATGCTTTTGGGTGGGGCCATCGCAGCAGCCCTATTGAAGGTCAGGCACCACTTCCAGCACCCGTATCCGGTCCGGCTGTGGATAGTGCCAGCGCACCTGCACATCCCAGAACTTCACCCCGTATACACGCTCCGGCGGCGGCACCTGGTAGGCCGGGCGCGGGTCCTGGGCCAGGCACTGCTCGATCAGCTCCACCAGCGGCTCACCCAGGCGCAGGGCATGCGCCCGGGCCTGGGGCAGGGCGTCGTCACTCCAGCTGACCTCAATCGGCGCCGGCGGTGCGCTGGCCATCTGGTTGGTCGCGTCACTCACGGCATCGGCATAGGGCACATAGGGCTTGATATCGAGCACCGGCGTGCCGTCGAGCAGGTCGATGCCCGACAGCAGCAGTCGCCCGGCCTCGACCTTTTCCAGGCGCACCACCGACTGGCCGATGCCATTGGGCCGGTGGGTCGCGCGGGTGGCGAACACGCCCATGGAGGTGTTGCCACCCAGGCGCGGCGGGCGCACCTTGAGCCGGGGCTTGTCTTCCAGGGCCTGGTGGAACAGGAACAACAGCCAGACATGGCTGACCTGCTCAAGCCCGGCCACCGCCTCGCCGCTGTCGAACGGTGGCAGCAGCTCCAGTACGCCACGTGCCGCCGGTGCCAGCTGGGGCTGGCGCGGGATGGCGAACTTTTCCTTGAAGCAGGAGCGGACAAAACCGATCGGTGCGACGCTGTAGTTCATCGGCAACTCAGCCACGCACCCGCAGGGTCAGGCCCTTGAGGAAGTTGCGCAGCAACTGGTCGCCGCAGGGGCGGTAGTTGTTGTGGCCGACCTTGCGGAACAGGGCGCTGAGCTCCGGCTTGGACACCGGGAAGTCGGCAGCCTTGAGGATTGCGTGCAGGTCGTCTTCCTTCAGCTCGAAGGCCACGCGCAGCTTCTTCATGATGATGTTGTTGGTCACCGGCAGCTCGACCGGCAGCGGCGGACGGCTGTCATCCTTGCCGCGCTTGAAGATCACCAGGCCATCGAGAAAGTGCGCAATCACTTCGTCAGGGCAGCGTACGAAGCCTTCTTCGTCTTCTTTCTTCAGGTAGGAAACGATATCGGCAGTCGCCACCTTGTAGCCGGTCAGCTTGATGATATCGGTCAGCTTGGCGTCGTTGACGTCGAGCAGGTAGCGCAGGCTGCGCAGTACATCGTTGTGAATCATGGTGACAATCCTGTTCGGTGGGCCGCCCGGATGGCGGCGCCTTGTTGCTAGAATCTTTCGTTGCTGGCCAGGTAGCGCCATTGGCCCAGGGGCAGCTTGCTCATGGCCACGCCGCCCAGACGGATGCGGCGCATGCTCACCACACTGAGCCCGACACTGGTGCACAGCAGGGCGATCAAGCCGGGCTGCGGGTTTTTCAGGACCATGCGCAGGCGGGTTTCGTTCTGCCAGCTGGCCTTGATCTTCGGCAGCTCGTTGCCCTTCCAGTTGAAGCCGCGGTTCAGGCGTTCCAGGCCGTGGGTGATCATCTCGCCGCTGACTTCGACGATGTATTCCTGCTCAAGTTTTGCCAGGTCGGCGTTGAGCTTGCGGGTGACCCGCCAGTCCTGGGTAAATACCTGCAGGCCACTGGCACCTGGTTGCAAGGGGGCAGCGCAGCTCAGGCGGGCGAAATGGCCCTTGAGCGGGCGGCGGCCGTAGCGGTGCTCTTCGGACAGGCTATTGGCCGTGATGCCCTTGCAGGCACCGTCGATGTCCAGCTCGGCCGGCTGGTTGAGCAGCAGGGTGACAGGCTCCAGGGCTTCGGCCCGGGCACCGGCCTGCAGTTCGACCTTCTGTTCGGCGACCTTGAATTGCGGTTCGTCGACCACCTCGCCATCCACGGTGACCCAGCCCCCTTCGATGTACAGCTCGGCCTCCCGGCGGGAGCAGCCGACCAGTTCGATGAGGCGTTTGGAAAGGCGAATGGGTTCAGACATGACGACAGCCGTAGGCACAGGGAAAGGCGCCTATTGTAACCGCCCGGGCGTACCCAGGTCCGGCAACATTCGCCGATCGGGCCATTAATCTGCGATTTTGCGGCATTTCAGAAAAGTATGACGCTATCTGTCAGCCGGTTTGCACAGACTGTGTCTGAATCAGCCTCAGATGCAGCAGGGGGTAGGGCTGGCCCATGCCGTCCGTTTCCGAGCGACCGACCACTTCAAAGCCCTGGTGCAGGTAGAAGGCCAGGGCCTGGGTGTTTTGTTCGTTGACGTCCAGGGCGACGGCGTTGAGCTCGTCGATGGCATAGCGCAGCAGGCGCTTGCCCAGGCCCTGGCCACGCATGGCCGGGTCGATGAACAGCATCTCGACCCGGCCGGCGGCGACCCCGGCAAAGCCGGTGATTCGTTGCCGGGCATCCTTGCAGCAGATCAGCATCACCGCGTCCAGGTACTGGCTTTGCAGCAGCTCGCGCAACAGGCAGATGTAGCTGTCGGGCATGAAGTCATGGGTGGCGCGCACCGAGGCTTCCCACACCCGCACCAGTTCCGGGTAGTCATCCAACCGGGGTGTCTGCACGCCGCTGTGCCTGTACATCGCTGAGCTCTCCATGGGCAACTGGTGAAACGATAGTTGCAAAAAAAAGCCCCGCCAGGGTTGGCGGGGCTCTTTTCAGCGGGGCGTCCTCAGACAGGCTCTGCCCACAGGTCGTACTCGTCGGCATCGACCACCCGGCAGCGGACCTTGTCGCCCGGCTTGAAGCCATGGTCGCCGTCGATGAACACGTTGCCGTCGATTTCCGGGGCGTCGAAGAAGCTGCGGCCTACCGAGCCTTGCTCTTCGACTTCGTCGATCAGCACTTCGATTTCCTTGCCGATGCGCAGTTGCAGGCGGGCGCTGCTGATGGCCTGCTGGTGGGCCATGAAGCGGTCCCAGCGCTCCTGCTTGATGTCATCCGGTACTTCGTCCAGGCCCAGGTCGTTGGCCGGCGCGCCTTCGACCGGCGAGTACTGGAAGCAGCCGACGCGGTCGAGCTGGGCTTCGGTCAGCCAGTCGAGCAGGTACTGGAAGTCTTCCTCGGTCTCGCCCGGGAAGCCGACGATGAAGGTGGAGCGGATGATCAGGTCCGGGCACTGTTCGCGCCATTTCTTGATGCGCGCCAGGGTACGGTCTTCGAAGGCCGGGCGCTTCATAGACTTGAGCACTTTCGGACTGGCGTGCTGGAACGGAATGTCCAGGTACGGCAGGATCTTGCCGGCAGCCATCAGCGGGATGACGTCGTCGACGTTCGGGTACGGGTACACATAGTGCAGGCGTACCCAGACGCCCAGGCTGCTCAGCGCTTCACAGAGCTCGAGCATGCGGGTCTTGACCGGGCGGCCGTTCCAGAAGTCGGTCTTGTACTTGACGTCGACGCCGTAGGCGCTGGTGTCCTGGGAGATCACCAGGATCTCCTTGACGCCGGCCTTGACCAGGCGCTCGGCTTCGCTAAGCACTTCGCCCACCGGACGGCTGACCAGCTTGCCGCGCATCGACGGGATGATGCAGAAGCTGCAGCTGTGGTTGCAGCCTTCGGAAATCTTCAGGTAGGCGTAGTGGCGCGGGGTCAGCTTGACGCCCTGTGGCGGCACCAGGTCGATCAGCGGGTTGTGATCCTGGCGTGGTGGTACCACTTCGTGCACTGCGGTCACGACCTGCTCGTACTGCTGCGGGCCGGTCACGGCCAGTACGCTCGGGTGCACGTCACGGATATTGCCTTCCTCGACACCCATGCAGCCGGTGACGATGACCTTGCCGTTTTCCTTGATGGCTTCGCCGATCACATCCAGGGACTCGGCCTTGGCGCTGTCGATGAAGCCGCAGGTGTTGACCACCACCACATCGGCATCCTGATAGGTGGGCACGACTTCGTAGCCTTCCATGCGCAGCTGGGTCAGGATGCGCTCGGAATCGACCAGGGCCTTGGGGCAACCCAGGGAAACGAAGCCGACCTTGGGCGTGGTGGGCGTAGGAGTGGTGGACATGACTAACCTCGGTATTGAAGAACCTGCCGGGCCACGGGGGCGGGCTGGCTTTGGCGGGCGTCTGGGCGCCTCTGATCAAAAAGTGCGCAATTCTAGCGAGCGGCACGGCACTTGACCAGCAGAAAAGCGACGAACGCTCAGCTATGCTTCGCCCCGATATGCCTGTGTTTGTCTCAAGGTCTTGATTGCGGGAGTGATGGATGGTTCAGGCGAGCGGTCAGGCAGAATCCGGGCATGGGCCAGCGAAGCCGCTGAGCTTGCTGGTGGCGGCGGTCGGGGTGGTCTATGGCGACATCGGCACCAGCCCCCTCTATACCCTCAAGGAAGTGTTTTCCGGCGATTATGGCGTGCCGGTCAACCACGACGGGGTGCTGGGAATCCTGGCCCTGATCCTCTGGTCGCTGATCTGGGTGGTATCGCTCAAGTACGTGGTGTTCATCCTGCGCGCCGACAACCAGGGCGAGGGCGGCATCATGGCGCTTACCGCGTTGGCCCGACGGGCCTCGGCGCCTTATCCGAAGTTGCGCGGGCTGATGGTTGCCTGTGGCCTGATCGGCGCGGCACTGTTCTATGGCGACAGCATGATCACCCCGGCGATTTCGGTGCTGTCGGCGGTCGAAGGTATGCAACTGGCGTTCGAGGGTATCGATCACTGGGTGGTGCCGATTTCCCTGGTGGTGCTGGTGGCGCTGTTCCTGATCCAGAAGCATGGCACCGAGCGCATCGGCATCCTGTTCGGCCCGGTGATGGTCGCCTGGTTCCTGGCCCTGGCGGCGCTGGGCGTGCATGGCATTTCCCAGAGCCCGGAAGTGCTCAAGGCGTTCAACCCGGTCTGGGCGGTGCGCTTCTTTATTGTTCATCCCGGCATGGGTGTCGCCATTCTGGGCGCCGTGGTGCTGGCCCTGACCGGTGCCGAGGCGCTGTATGCCGACATGGGCCATTTCGGTCGCAAACCCATTGCCCGGGCCTGGTTCATCCTGGTGCTGCCGGCGCTGGTACTGAACTACTTCGGCCAGGGCGCGATGCTGCTGCAGAACCCGGAAGCAGCGCGCAACCCTTTCTACCTGCTGGCGCCGGGCTGGGCGCTGCTGCCGTTGGTCGGACTCTCCACCCTGGCCACGGTGATCGCCTCCCAGGCGGTGATTTCCGGGGCCTTCTCCCTGACCCGCCAGGCCATCCAGCTGGGGTATGTGCCGCGCATGCAGATCCAGCACACCTCCAGCCATGAGCAGGGGCAGATCTACATTGGCGCGGTGAACTGGGCGCTGATGGTCGGGGTGATCCTGCTGGTGCTGGGCTTCGAGTCGTCCGATGCGCTGGCCTCGGCCTATGGCGTGGCGGTGACCGGCACGATGCTGATGACCACCTTGCTGGTGTCCACGGTGATGCTGTTGCTGTGGAAATGGCCGCCGCTGCTGGCGGTGCCGGTGCTGCTGGGCTTTCTGTTCGTCGACGGCCTGTTCTTTGCCGCCAACGTGCCCAAGGTGGTGCAGGGCGGGGCTTTTCCGGTGCTGGCGGGGATCGCCTTGTTCGTGCTCATGACTACCTGGAAGCGCGGCAAGCAGATCCTGGTGGAGCGCCTGGACGAAGGCAGCCTGCCGTTGCCGTTGTTCATCAGCAGTATCCGCATGCAGCCGCCGCACCGGGTCGAAGGCACCGCGGTGTTCCTCACGGCGCGTGCGGATGCCGTGCCCCATGCCTTGCTGCACAACATGCTGCATAACCAGGTGCTGCACCAGCAGGTGGTGTTGTTGACCGTGGTCAGCGAGGACACGCCACGGGTGCCGGCGCAGCAGCAGTTCGAGGTGGAGAGCTATGGCGATGGCTTCTACCGGGTGCTGCTGCATTTCGGCTTCATGGATGAGCCGGATGTGCCAGAAGCCTTGAAGTTGTGTCACCTGGAGGGGCTGGATTTCAGCCCGATGCGCACCACTTATTTCCTCAGCCGGGAGACGGTGATCCCGTCACGCCTGGTTGGCATGGCTCGCTGGCGCGGCATGTTGTTCGCCTTCCTGCTGAAGAATGCCAACGGTACGCTGCGCTTTTTCAACCTGCCGTTGAACCGGGTGATCGAGTTGGGGACCCAGGTCGAGATCTGAGGGCCCGTAATGGCCTGTGGGGTTGGTGTAGCCGCTGCCGAGGAACGAGGCTGCGATCGACTGCATGTAGGAGCGGGCTTGCCCCGCGATTGCAATGTATCGCGGGGCAAGCCCGCTCCCACCGATCGCAGCCTGACGGCAGCGGCTACAGCTGCTGTCCGGTCAGATCGGTTTTCAGTTCTGCTCGGCAACGCTGGTCTTGCCCTGGCGGGTCTCGATATCACCAATCAGGCGCTTGGCCAGCGCCGGGTAGTTTTCGTCGAAGTGATGTCCGCCCGGCAATTTCAGGCGCTCGCCCACCGCCGTGTGGTCGGTGCAGCCGCTCTCGTCGGCTTCTTCCTCGCCATAGATGCACACCACTTTCGCCGCCGGCAGCCTGGCCATTTCCGGTCCGGTCGGGGCTTCCTTGCCGGCGTTGCCCAGCCAGCCTTCGACTTCGATCTCGAAGCTGCCACTGCGGGCGAAGGCCAGCAGGATGACGGCGTCGATGCGTTGCTGGTCTTCGGCGGGCAGGCGGTTGTAGATGGCCGGCAATACGTCGGCGCCGAAGGAGTAGCCGGTCAGCACAAAGCGCTTGGTGCCCCATTTCTGCCGGTAGTGCTGCATCAGCTCCGACAGGTCGATGGCGCTCTGCTCCGGGGTCTTGTGCTGCCAGTAGTAGCGCAGGGTGTCGATGCCGACCACCGGGTAGCCCAGCTTGGCCATCTCGCCTGCGACGTCGCGGTCCAGGTCGCGCCAGCCGCCGTCACCGGAGAGGAACAGGGTCACGGTATCGGTGGTCTGGCCCGCCGGGACCTCCACCACGGGAATGCTCATGGCGTTGCCGTCTCCACCGACCAGGGCCTGGGTGAGTTGCGCCTTGAGCACCTGGGGCAGGTGGATGTCGTAGTCGCTGATGCTGGTCTCGGCATTGGCCTGGTCGCGCACGAAGGCGGCGCTGGCATCATCCGGGTTGTCGTTCCAGGCCACGTTCCAGTGGCCATGGGCGGCAGACTTGGGCAGCGGCGTGGCGCATCCGGGGCGCTCGACGCTGAAGTCCACGGAAATGGCCTGGGCCTTGTCATTGTTCTGGCTGGCCAGCCAGTTCCAGGCCAGCGCGGCGCCCGGGCCGATGCCGGCCACCAGGGTCGCTTGTCCGTGCAGTTGCTGCAGCGCCTGTTGCAGGGCGTTTTGTTGCTGGGTGCAATCAGCAGGCGGAAGGATCACCTGTACCATTTGCGCTTCGCCGCTCTGGGCCAGGTTCAGTAACTGCTTGTCGGTCAGCGCCTGCTCCTGGGGCACGGCGATGGCGACCTGGGCCTTGGCGCGGGTCCCCGGGGTAGCGCGGGTCAGGCTGCTGCCATCGCCCAGGGTCAGGTGCTCAAGGCTTGGCTCCGGAGCCGGGCGGGTCCATAGCCAGAAGCCCAGGGCAGCAGCCAGCAAGCCCAGGGTCAGGATGGCCAGAAGGTACAACCAATAGCGTCGAATCATCAGCGTTTCACCAATCCGGTCAGGCCGCCCGCGATCAGGGCGGCGGTGTCGGCCAGTGCCACCAGCGGATCGAGTCCGGCAGGCACGGCCATGTAGCGGGGTTCCCAGTCGGGCTGGAACTTGTCCTTGAAGCGACGCAGGCCCTGGAAGTTGTACAGCTGCTCGCCGCGCTGGAACACCATCGAGCCCAGACGCTGGGTCAACGGTGCGCCACGTCGCGGTTGCAGGCCCGAGAGCGGCACCATGCCCAGGCTGAAGCGGGCATAGCCCTGGCCTTTATAGTGTTGGATCAGGCCGATCATCATGAATTCCATGGTCAGCTTCGGTGCCTGGGGATGGGCGCGCATCAGGTCCAGGCTGGCCAGTTCGCGGCTGCCGGTTTCCAGCAGGTTGGCAAAGGCCACCGGCCGGCCCTCGAAGCGGATCAGGGCAATGCGAAAATGCTGCAGGTACTCGGGGCTGAAACGACCGAGCGAGAAGCCTTTCTCACGCACGTTCTTGCCGGTCAGCCAGGCGTCTGAGATGGCTTTGAGTTCTTCAAGCGGCGCTTGCCCGGGTTCATGCACTTCCAGGCTCAGGCCATCACGCCCGCCACGATTCCAGGTGTAGCGCAGGTCTTTCATTTCCTTGCCCTTGGCGTCCAGGTCGAAGCGCTTGAGGTCGACCCGGGCTTCTTCGCCCAGCTTGATCGCGGTCAGGCCGATGTCCATATAGAAGGGCAGGTTCTCGGCCCGCACCTGGTAGAACACCGGCCGGGCGTGGTGTACGTCGCACAGGTCGCGGAACTGCCAGATCATCTCGCCACGCTTGTGCGCCGGGCCGATCGGGTCGTACAGGGCAACCAGGCTGCGGCCGCGGCGGGCGTACATGAGGAAGGCATCGTCATCGGGGTGGAACAGCAGGGCCTTGTCGCCGGTCAGGGCCAGGCCGCCGTCGGGCTGGTCCGAGGCCTGCAGGATGCGGTTGGCCCGTTGCAGTTCGTCGCTGGACGGCAGGTGAATCACCGGACGGGCCGTGCGCAGCAGCCAGGTCAGGGCAACCGCCACCAGCAGCACGGCGCTGCCCAGGGCCGAGCGCAGGCCGCGCGGGGCGTCGGCGTCGAGGGTGAATTGCCACCAGAGTTGATGGCTGTAGGGCACATCCTGGTAGGCGAACAGCAGCAACCAGATCGAGGCGCCCAGCACGCAGGCACTGGCTGCCAGGTAGACCGGCGAGAAGGGCAGTTCCAGCAGGCGGCTGGGGCGATAGAAGGAGCGGCGGAACAGGGCCAGCAGGCAGGCGGTGAAGGTCAGGATGCTGGCCTCTTCCCAGTCAAAGCCCTTGAGCAGCGACAGCAGGGCGCCGACCAGCAGCAGAATGGTGGTCAGTATCCAGGCAGCGGACAGGCGCCGCCGCAGGCCCTGGGCCAGCAGCAGGCAGAGCACGCCGATCAGGCTGGCACCGAAGTGCGAAGCGTCGATCAGGCGATGGGGGATCAGAAAACCCAGGTGCTCCAGGCGTCCGTCGATTTCCGGAGTGGCGCCAGAAAACAACAGCACCACGCCGGACAGGAACACCAACACCGCCAGTACCGGTGCCGCCAGGCCCGACGCGGCCTTGATGGCCTGTTGCGCAAACAGGTAGCGCCGCGCCTCGTTGACCAGCAGCACGACACACGCCAGCAGCAGTGGCAGCACGACGTAGATCAGGCGATAGAGCAGCAAGGCTGCGGCCAGGGGCGCGGCACCCAGTTGATCGGCGAAGGCGGCCAGCAGGATGGCCTCGAACACCCCGACACCGCCGGGCACATGGCTGAGCACCCCGGCGGCCAGGGCCAGCAGGTAGACCAGCAGGAAGGCCGCAAAAGGCGGCGCTTCGGGCAGCAGCAAGTACAGCACGGTGGCGGCAGCGGCGACGTCGAGGGCGGTGATCAGCAGTTGCAGCAAGGTCAGGCGTGCGCCCGGCAGGCGCAGGGTGCGTCGGCCGATGCCGACCAGCAGGCAGTGCGCCTGGGATTGCTCCGGCAGACGCCGACGGTACAGTCCGTAGACCAGCACGGCGGCCAGGGCCAGAACCGCCAGGGCAATGCTCGCCAGCAGCGCAGGCGGCAAATGCAGGGCGCTCGCCGCCGCCGGCAGGTTGCTCAAGGTTGCCAGGGCAGCCAGCGGCGGCAGGGCACAGCCCAGCGACAGGCTGGCGAACAGGGTCATTCGCGCCACTTCGGCGGCACCGACACCTTGGCGGGCATAGAGCCGGTAACGCACCGATCCGCCGGACAGCAGTGAAAGGCCTATGGCGTTGCCAATGGCAAAGGCGCTGAAGCCACCCATGACCAGGGTGCGCGGCGGCAACTGCACACCGGCATAGCGACAGGCTGACCACTCGTAACCGAGCAGCACGACGAAGCCTGCCAGCGTTGCCAGCAGCGCCGCGGCCAGGGAAGTGGGGGGCACGCTGAGCAGCGAGTCATGCAGGGCATAGATGTCCAGTTCGCTGAGCAGGTGGCGGCAGGCAATCAGGGCAAGGCTGAACAGTAGCAGGGTCACGGCCAGGCCGATCGGCTGCCTGTAGCGGCTCAGGCGGTCGAGCAGGTGCAGGTGCTGGGCGGCGTTGGGCAGTGCGGTGGTGACGGGGGCTTCTGCATCGGAGGTCTGGGGGCGCATCAATCACCTCGTGGATGGTGCGCGCCGGGATGAACGTATCCAGCCAAGGTACCAATCCCTATGGAAAGTAGTGGCCACTATGATCGGGCCGCTGCCTGCCTTGAGGATAGTTAAAGAATATTTATATTGCCGGATGGCGGGGGAGGCTGAATCGCAGGCACAAAAAAGGCCACTTTTTGCAAAGTGGCCTTTTTCGTTGTTTGGTTGCGGGAGCCGGATTTGAACCGACGACCTTCGGGTTATGAGCCCGACGAGCTACCAGGCTGCTCCATCCCGCGTCTGATGTGGCGGATTCTACAGCCTTTGTGCAGGCTGTCAACGCTTAATTGTTGATTTTCAATAATTTTATGCCTGGGCACTTTTTTTCAGGCAAAGAAAAAGGCCACTCGTGAGAGTGGCCTTTCCTGAATCTGGTTGCGGGAGCCGGATTTGAACCGACGACCTTCGGGTTATGAGCCCGACGAGCTACCAGGCTGCTCCATCCCGCGCCTGTGAGATGAATTCTACAGTTATGCGTGGGCATGTCAAGCGCTCGTTGCAAGAAATCCTTTTTTGTTCAAATGCTTAGCGTATGCCTTTCAGGTGGCGGAGCAGGGTGGGCGGGGCTTGCAGGGTAAATGCATGTATGTTTATCCAGTGCAAGAGTGCATCAGGAATCATGGAGTGAGATACTGCCTACACGACTTTCTACCTGTGCCCACAGCTGCCGATGTCCCAGCGCAAGATCATCCACATCGATTGCGATTGCTTCTACGCCGCCATTGAAATGCGCGACGACCCGCGCCTGGCCGGGCGGCCGCTGGCGGTGGGGGGCTCGGCGGAGCGTCGCGGGGTGATTGCCACCTGCAACTACGAAGCGCGGGCCTTTGGCGTGCGTTCGGCGATGTCGTCCCGGCATGCGCTGAACCTGTGTCCCGACCTGTTGATCGTCAAGCCTCGCATGGATGCCTATAAAGAAGCCTCGCGGGAAATTCACACGATCTTTCGCGACTACACCGACCTGATCGAACCCTTGTCGCTGGACGAAGCCTACCTGGATGTTTCGGACAGCTCCTGGTTTGCCGGCAGTGCGACGCGGATCGCTGCCGACATTCGCCGTCGCGTTGCCCAGCAGCTGCACATTACCGTCTCGGCCGGTGTGGCGCCGAACAAGTTCCTGGCCAAGATTGCCAGCGACTGGCGCAAGCCCAACGGGTTGTTCGTGATAACCCCCCCGGAGGTCGAGGACTTTGTCGCCGCGCTGCCAGTGGGCAAGTTGCACGGGGTGGGCAAGGTGACGGCGGACAAGCTGGGGCGCCTGGGGATCAGCAACTGCCTGGAACTGCGCGACTGGAGCCGCCTGGCCCTGGCCCGGGAATTCGGCAGTTTTGGTGAACGGTTATGGGGCCTGGCCCGCGGTATCGATGATCGCCCGGTACAGAATGACAGCCGTCGGCAGTCGGTCAGCGTGGAAAACACCTATGACACGGACCTTCCGGATCTTGCCAGTTGCCTGGAAAAGCTGCCCGAACTGATGGAGACCCTGGCCGGGCGCATGGCGCGCATCGACGACAGCTACCGGCCGGGCAAGCCCTTCGTCAAAGTGAAGTTCCATGATTTTACCCAGACCACCCTGGAGCAGGCGGGGGCCGGGCGCGACCTGGGCAGCTATCAGCAGTTGCTCAGCCAGGCATTCGCCCGGGGTGGGAAACCGGTGCGCCTGCTCGGCATCGGCGTACGCCTGCTGGACTTGCGTGGGGCCCATGAGCAGTTGGAGCTGTTCGGTCGGGACTGAATGAAAAAACGCCAGCAGGCTGGCGTTTTTTCAAGGTGGTGCGGGCAGTCAGTGGATGCCGGGGTCGGCAACCAGGCGACCGGCGTTCTTGGTCAGCGACTGCAGGAACTCCTGTTGCAGCTCCGGATCGTTGCGGGTCAGCTCGATCAGGCTCTGTTCCAGTTCACTGGCTTCCTCTTCCAGGCCCAGTTCGGACAGGCGCTTGACCCGATGGACCCACTGGCTCACTTCATCGTCTTCCAGGTCGTCGAAGATCAGCTCGTGGGCTTCCACCAGTTTTCCGCGCAAGGCGCTGCTGACCAGCAGGCTGGCGTCGCCACGCACGTTGTTGTCTTCATCGGCGATCTGCAGGTGCAGGGTGCCGACATGGGTCATGTTCTGCTCGGCGAACGGACTGTCGAGCAGGTTCAGGCGCAGTATGCCGTTGCGGTCGGTGCTCAGCGTATGGTTGACCTTGCCGGCCTTGACGTCCACCGGACGGTCGCTCCACGGCAGGCTGGTGTACTCCTGGCGCTTGTCCTTCTGCACTTCGGTGATCCCGGCAAGGTTCTGCTGGGCACGGCCGTTGGACTGGGCATTCATGAACGGGTTGAGGCCGTCGACGCCATAGTTCAACCAGCCACGGGTGACGCTTTCGGGCAGGTTGCCCAAGGCGAAGACGTTGACCACATTGGCCCCGACCCCGGCGACCACGGCCACCGCCCCCAGGGGAATCTCGTAGACTTCCCGCCAGGGTTGGTAGGGCGTGTAGCGATCATAACGACGGGTGACTTCGAACTCGGTGACCTCGAAGTGCTTCTGTTCGTGGATGCGCACACGCCGCTGGGGCAGTTCGAGTACCTTCGGGTCCCCGACATCGATCTGCAGGCTGTGTTCGAGCAGCTTGCGCTCGATGCGTTCCTCATGCTCGCTGCGCTGGGACATCTGGTTGGCGCAACCGCTGAGCAACAGGGCGCCGCACAGTGCGGCGCCCCCCAGGCTATAGGTACTTCGCTTGAACATGATTACTCTTGCGTTGGCTTAGCGACGAATGCGGGCTTGCAGGAACGACAGCACCTCGGCCAGTGGCAGCGGCTGTGCGTCACGCTCGGTACGGTGCTTGTATTCCAGGTTGCCTTCGGCCAGGCCGCGGTCGCTGACGACGATGCGGTGCGGAATACCGATCAGTTCCATGTCGGCGAACTTGATCCCCGGGCTGGTCTTCTTGTCGCGGTCGTCCAGCAGCACCTCGAAACCGGCAGCGGTCAGCTCGGCATAGAGCTTGTCGGTGGCTTCGCGTACCTGTTCGGTTTCGTAGCGCAGCGGCACCAGGGCGATCTGGAACGGGGCCAGGGTATCGCTCCAGATGATGCCGTTGTCGTCGTAGTTCTGCTCGATGGCCGCAGCCACCACGCGGGACACGCCGATGCCGTAGCAACCCATGCTCAGGGTCACCGGCTTGCCGTTCTCGCCCAGTACCTGGCACTTGAGTGCCTCGCTGTATTTGGTGCCGAGCTGGAAGATATGTCCGACTTCGATGCCGCGCTTGATCATCAGGGTGCCCTGGCCATCCGGGCTCGGGTCGCCTTCGACAACGTTGCGCAGGTCGGCGACTTGAGGAACTGGCAGGTCGCGCTCCCAGTTGACGCCGAAGTAGTGCTTGTCATCGATGTTGGCGCCGATGCCGAAGTCGCTCATCAGGGCGACCGAGCGGTCGATGATGCATGGCAGCGGCAGGTTCAGCGGGCCGAGCGAGCCTGCGCCAGCGCCGATGGCGGTGCGCAGTTCCTCGTCGGTGGCCATGACCAGCGGGCTGGCGACTTCTGGCAGGTTGGCGGCCTTGATTTCGTTCAGCTCGTGGTCGCCACGGACGATCAGGGCAATCAGCTTGCCCTCTTCGGCGGCGTGGACGATCAGGGTCTTGACGGTCTTCTCGATCGCCAGGCCGTAGTTTTCCACCAGCTGGGTGATGGTCTTGGCGTCCGGGGTGTCGACCAGGCGCAGCTCTTCGGTCGGCGCCAGGCGTACGGTTTCCCGTGGAATGGCCTCGGCCTTCTCGATGTTGGCGGCGTAGTCGGAGCTGTCGCTGAAGATCACATCGTCTTCACCGGACTCGGCCAGTACATGGAATTCGTGGGAGTAGCTGCCGCCGATGGAGCCGGTATCGGCTTGCACCGGACGGAAGTCCAGGCCCAGGCGGGTGAAGATGTTGCTGTAGGCCAGGTGCATGCGGTCGTAGGTTTCCTGCAGGGAAGCCTGGTCGGCATGGAAGGAGTAGGCGTCCTTCATGATGAACTCGCGACCACGCATCAGGCCGAAGCGCGGACGGATCTCGTCGCGGAACTTGGTCTGGATCTGGTACATGTTCACGGGCAGCTGTTTATAGCTGTTGAGCTCGTTGCGGGCGAGATCGGTGATGACCTCTTCGTGGGTCGGGCCCACGCAGAACTCGCGACCGTGGCGGTCCTTGAGGCGCAGCAGCTCTGGGCCGTACTGTTCCCAGCGGCCCGATTCCTGCCACAGTTCGGCAGGCTGGATGGCCGGCATCAGCACTTCGAGGGCACCGGCGGCGTTCATTTCCTCGCGGACCACGGCCTCGACCTTGCGCATTACCCGCAGGCCCATCGGCAGCCAGGTGTACAGGCCGGAGGCGAGCTTGCGGATCATGCCGGCGCGCAGCATGAGCTGATGGCTGATGACCACCGCGTCGGACGGGGTTTCTTTCAGGGTAGCGAGCAAATATTGACTGGTGCGCATGGTAGGCCGTTGTCGGTTGCTTAAGACTTTAAAATGACCCCGCATTGTACGGGGGCGATTCGGTGGCGTACAGGATGCCGGAGCACGAAGGCGTTGTCAGCCCGAATTGCGGCAAAGAAAAAGCCCGGCAATGCCGGGCTCTTTCGTACTGGGGATACTGAAAGCCCGGGGCTTACAGGATGCTCAGCGGGTACTCGACGATCAGACGCAGTTCGTCGATCGAAGGCGATCCGTAGTACACGCCGTCGCCGGAGCGATAGGTGGCCTGACGAACGCGGAAGCTCAGGTCCTTGGCCGCGCCTTCCTGCAGGACGTACTTGATGTCTACGTCGCGTTCCCATTCCTTACCGTCGGTGGTGCCTGCGACGTTGGCGTCGTCACCACGAACGTAACGGGTCATGAAGGTCAGGCCTGGAACGCCGTAGCTGGCGAAGTTCAGGTCGTAGCGAGCCTGCCAGGATTTTTCGTCTTCCTGGTTGAAGTCGGAGCGGGCCACGGAGTTGGCCAGGAAGATGGTGCCGCCACCGTCGATGCCGTAGGCGTAGTCACCGTCACCGGAAACAGCCTGGTAGGCCAGGGTGAAGGTGTGGGCGCCGATGTTGTAGGCACCGGAGAGGCTGAACGCGGTGTTGTCCAGCTTGGTTTCACCGTCGAAGGTGCGGACATTGCCGGCGCCATCGCTCTTGGTGTCATAGATGTTGAAGTCGAAGACCAGGCCTTGCTCGTCGTTGATCGGCAGTGCCCAGTTGATGTTGCCGTACCATTTGCGCCAGAAGTCTTCTACTTTCGAGTAGTACACGCTGGTGCTCAGGGTGTCGGTGATGGCGTAGGTGCCACCGGCCACGTCGGCTTTCTTCAGGTGGAAGCTGTCGCGGTTGGTCTCTTCCTGGGCGGTCAGGCTGGTGAAGTGACCGGCGTGCAGGGTCAGGCCCTTGATCTCGTTGCTGGTGATCAGGGAGCCCTGGGCGATTTCCGGCAGCAGGCGGCTGTCGTCGGTCGCGAAGACTGGCAGTGCGGTGAACTGGTCACCCACTTTCAGCACGGTGTCGGAGATGCGGAATTTGACCGCACCGCCGGCTTTGGAGTAGTCGTCCTGCGAGCGGCCGTCGGAGCCGGTCGGGAACAGGCCGGTACCGGCGCGGCCCTTGCCGCTGTCCAGTTTCAGGCCGAGCATGCCGATGGCGTCGGCGCCGACACCGATCACGCCCTGGGTGAAGCCCGACTCGTAGGTGCCGACGAAGCCCAGGCCGGTTTCTTCACGGCGGCTTTGGGTGTCGCTCGGGTTGTTACGGAAGTCGCGGCTGAAATACAGCATGCGGGTCTTGACGTTGAGTTTGCTGTCTTCGAGGAAGCCCTTGGACTCGTCCTGGGAAGAGGCTACTGCCATCTGCGAGGTGCCTGCTGCAACAGCCAGGGCGATCATGCTCCACTTCATCACGCGCATCGTGACTTGCTCCTTTGGTTTTTAGGAAGAGTACTGCCGTCGCCGATTGGTTTTTTTATGCGGCGCGGCTCTTTCTTTTTGTGTCGGCGGGAATGTATATCACGCTGACTGTAGTTGGCGATATGGGGGGAAAGATCCTTTCGGTAACTTTACGGTCATGTCGCTAACTGTTATGTCCTTGTCGCAAATCACGTCCCGGTTTTACGGGCCGTGCAACTCCAGCGCTGTTCCGGGCGGCGTAAGGGTAGAAAAAAACGATCTAACCCCCTGCTGTCTACGGAACTCCCTGGTACCCCATGCAGCTGTTGTTATTTTTGTCGCGCTTCACCGCATCGATGCAGGTGTCGTGCCGACTGTGGTCGATGACAAAGCAAAAAGCGTGCACAAAGCCTGCGGTGGTTCACGTTTTTTTCACGTTCGACTGACAAAAAAGGCGGCATCCGTCGCAAAACCGGGGGGCTAAGATCGATTGGTTCGCCGAGGCGATGCAGGCTGGAATAAGCGTAAATCCTGCCTTGACGGTCAAAGCGTTACCGTTGCGCGCGCTACCTGTGTAGTTTGCGGATATCCGCGGTGCCAGGTGCTCGATGAGAGCCTCATTTTGGTGCGAAAAGTAGCATTTTGTTACCTGGCTGCCTGTTGCAGGCGCTTGTGGCTGGGGGTGATGTAAATGAGAGTCAATTCAGTGCGATTCTTCTTTCTTTGAAGGTCGACGATGCTCGTGCGCGTGAACGGAGGTATCCTGCAAGCATGGGGCTCGCGTTGGCAGCTTAGTTGCGCGCGGACCAAGTATTAAATAGTTGTAGGAGATTTCTCTGTGTTTGCTCTGGATCCGCGTCTTCAGGAAGATACCTTCGTCATCGGGGAGTTCCCTCTTTGTCAGTTGTTGCTGAGCAAGGACGCCAACTACCCCTGGTTTATCCTGGTGCCACGGCGCGCCGATATCAGCGAATTGTTTCAACTAGATGACAAGGACCAGGCGCAACTCTGGAAAGAAACCACCTTCCTGGCTGAAACCCTCAAAGACAGTTTTGCCGCCGACAAGATGAATGTGGCGACTCTGGGTAACGTCGTCAGCCAGTTGCACATGCATGTCATCGTTCGTCGGCGCACCGATCCGGCCTGGCCTGCTCCGGTGTGGGGCAACAAGCCGGCAATCGCCTATACCGCCGAGCAGGTCGCGGCCATCCGTGCACGGCTGAAGACGGTGCTCGATGACGATTTCACATTCACCGAGGTGTGAGACATGACCCTTGAAGCGCGGGTGATGGAGCTGGAGAGTCGCCTGGCTTTCCAGGACGATACGTTGCAGGCCCTCAATGACGTGCTGGTCGATCAGCAGCGGGTGGTCGAGCGACTGCAGATGCAGATGACGGCATTGCTCAAGCGCTATGAGGAAATGGCCGGGCAATACCAGAGTGGCGAGGAAGAGGCGCCGCCGCCTCATTACTGAAAGGTGCTGCCTCAAGGCATAAAAAAAACCGCGAACGCCCGGGCGCCGCGGTTTTTTTATGGGCGGGCGATCAGCGGCGCGGCGCTGCGATCACGTCTTCGGCCTGCAGGCCCTTGTCGCGGTTCATCACCGAGAACTCCACGCGCTGGCCTTCGACCAGTACCCGGTGGCCTTCGCCGCGAATGGCGCGAAAGTGCACGAAGATGTCATCGCCCGAATCCCGGGAGATGAAGCCGAAGCCCTTGGAGGTGTTGAACCACTTGACCGTGCCGGTATCGCGGTTGCTCATGTCGTACTGGGTGTGCTGGCTGCGGGCGCTGCCGGTTTTCATGAAGCCGGCGACCAGGTGCAGGACCACGGCCACCAGGGTGCAGCCCAGGGCGGGCAGGTTGCCCAGCTCCGGACGCGCCAGCAGGGTTAGGGTCTGCAGGATCACGGCCAGCACCAGCAGTGCGCTGGACAGGCGTTGCAGGTACAGGCGTGCGCCCTTGTAGTGCTGGGGGACTACGGGGGCAAGCACCAGGT
>Ga0247821_10000277_pt1 | contig 28897 bp, 26 predicted proteins | sample 13C_Glycerol_Day_FD_192481 | JGI IMG/M metagenome (GOLD analysis project Ga0247821, IMG submission 192481) | Soil microbial communities from agricultural site in Penn Yan, New York, United States - 13C_Glycerol_Day14 | ecosystem: Environmental > Terrestrial > Soil > Agricultural land | place... | reverse complement strand
GGTAAAGCGGGTGGTGATTCAGACTTGATGCCAGCACTTTCTGGCTGACTGCCGTCCACTCAAAAGTCATGCGCCGCGGCTCGCCGGTCTGCTCATGAAAAACATCGACCTCCCTGCGCCCTGGCAGCTGCAGGAAGAACTCATCCCGCGAGTCGACCGCACCTTTAGTGGTCTTCTTGGAATAAGTGATGGGCAGGTTCACCGTCATTCTGTTTCTACAGGTAGCTGGCCAGCCCTGGCAAAGCCCACCTGGCGGGGTTGTGTTCTCGAAGCGTCCCGAGCCACCACCGCGGTACTGCGCCGAAATCGTAACTTCCAAAGCCCCTGCTACAGGTGCCCCCCCTAACAGCACAAGGCCCAGCAGCAACCAGAAGCGTCGCCGTAGCGGCTGAGTCAACCTGCGAGCGCTCATCCCTTGAGCACCATAAGCTGATGGTTTTCCCCTTCATGCAGCTCGAACTGATGCACCTTGTCCGACTCACCGTCGAACTGCCGACTGCGCCCCGGTAGCAAGTGGTGTTTAGTGGCCGGTTCGCAAGCCTGGTTCGGGGTCGAACATTGGCGAAAATGGTCGAGCACTACGGTAGTGTTACCCTCGTTGACAACAGTCAGTTGACCGCCCTGACGACGCACCGGCGTTTGGAAACGCACCTGACCAGGGCGCACGAACAACAGCGAGCCGTAGCCGGCCAAGAGATTGACGCCCGCCTTGAGCTGCTCGCGATACCGTTCAGCATCCTGCGCATCGACAGCAAAACCATCGCTACTTTCCGGCAAAACCGGAATGAAGCGTAGGCGGAAGTAGCGTTCGCGATCCCGTGTACCGCGATACAGCACGCGCACAGCCTGTGTGCCTTGGGCCGGCACAATCAGGCGAGCCGGACTGGCCACTACCCCTCGTTGCGCTAGGGGTAAGCCGTCGGTGGCGACTTCGCGCGCGACACCCTGGTCGTCATAGACCAGCTCGGCGACGCTGACCTTGACGAAAGCGGTCGTGTCACCGTTGTTGCGTACGCGTTTGAGCAGCGTGCTCTTACCGCTGTCGAGATAATCGTACAGCGCGCCAACATTCAGTTCCGGCGCGGCCTGCGCAGAATGCGCCAACAACAGCAGAAGTAACACAATAGGTCCATGGATATTCATCTTGTCAGTCTCCGTATGCGCGCATCGAGAGTATTACCGTGACGGGTGCCACCATCACGGCGACCCCAGCAGGATTTCTCCCAAAAAAAATTCAGAAATTTCCCATTAAGAGGTCACTCACGTTGAGCATCAGCCCTTATCCAGGGCGGCAGCAGTGCCTGCTGCGCGCGCCAGACTGGCCGGGGTGCACCGCTGATCACCGGCCAGTAGCACATCCCCCTCGCGCTCAAGGCGCTTGAGGTCGAAATTGAGCAGGCAGGCAGGCGAACCGCCCTGGCGGACTTCCAAGGTAGGCGTCGACTCACTCATTTCCACGGCGAAAAAGCCATCGGCCTCGGTGACACTGCGGCTCGCATGGTTGATCACCTGGGCGCCACGCATCGGCTGACCATGAGCATCAAACAGCTGCCCGATTACCGGCACCGTGCGCAATACGCGCAGTCGGCGGTACTCAATGCCACCTCTGTTGAGGTGATAGTCGAAACTGGAGGGCTGAATCACCGCCGCGACGGTATCGCTGCCTTCGAAATCAAACTGCACGTTGCCGGCTTTGTAGGCGGTTACCGGGATAAGATTGCGTCCAGGGTGCAAGCTGGCAGTATTGCCTTGCGGATCATCGGCATGCAGCTTGAGGTCCGCGATGTCGCTCTCCACGTCTACGATCAGCCCCGCTTCATGGGGTAAATACTGGCCGCTTAGGGCGGCCTTACCGGCCCCCACGGCAAGCACGCTCTCCAGGTTCAGGCCCGCATTGAACTCGCCGTTGTAGGAGGAGCGCTGGAAATAAGCATCACCATGCATCACCTCGTTCTCAAACAGGCTCTCCCCCCCGACTCCGGCGCCGTAGCGGTCAGCCGTCGCATTCACTCCAAGCGTGCGCACTGCCCCCAAATCGACGTCCTGCTGGTAGGCCAGTGAAGCGTTCAGATCGCGCCCGCCATCGCGCGACGTGCGGGTGCCGAAGCTGGCTGCAACACGCCGTCCGCCGCTGCCCAAGCTCATGCTCAAATTGAGGTTGATACCACGGCTGCGCGCCTCGTCGGTGCCTGCGGTCCCCGGTCGATCAAACACTGACAGCCGCCAGTTGGCGTCAGAACCGAGCAGTCGACCGTAATACGACCATCCCAAATCGACGCCCGCACCATCGCTGGCACCGCTGCTATGGGACAGGCGCAGGGTGACACTATTGCGCGGGTCGAGGCGGTGGTTGAGGGATAATGACGACTGGCTGACCGACTGTTCAAAAGGCCCTTGCCGGTAGGTACGCGGCCGTTCGAGAAAGGAACGACTGTGGCTGGCCACCAACGAACCTCTGTCATAGCTATGGATGGCCTGAACGTCGTAACCGGTGCCCTGCCCCTGACTTTGGAACAGATTGCCGTAGAGTTTGAAACGTTCACGCACATCCCAATCCAGCGAAGTACCGTATTGCATCGCCTCATCGATACGCTGCGTCGACAGACCAAGTATCGCCCGCGGATGCAGCATGTAGTTGGCCATCACACCAGCACTGAGGGTGTCTTCATGATTACTGTCCCAGTTATTCAACAGGCTGCTCTGCTGGCCAAGGAACAGGTTGTAGCGCCAGGGTTTGTCGGTGCTGCGCCAGTTGGAGGGTTTGTAGATAAACGCCTGGTGGGTCGAGGACACCTGGCCGTCCTCGACCAGACGGATCTCCACCTCATAAATACCACCTGGCAACACTCGGGTATCAAGCGTCTGCAAGCCCGGCTGGACCGGTTGACTGTTAATCAGTACTCCATTGCGGTAGACCTCCGCCACGGCCGGCCGGTCGGGGGTGACATAAATGGGCGTGGTACTTGGCGCACCGTTGTCGATCGCCAGGCTGTCGCTGCTACCGAACATCACGCCCAGGGTTGTGTCCGGGCTGCTGCCAAACAGGCGTGGCTGGCGAGTAAGTCCTTGAGCAGCAGGGGTGAAGTAGCCCAGGCGAAAGAAATGACTGTCAATCAGCCGTTCGCCATACAGTTGCTCAAGGTGATAGCGCGTTGACTGTGTGCTGTCGCTGCCCCGGTCTAGCTGGCCATCAGCCAAGGCCGTCCAATTACCCAGACTGCTTTGCCCTTGCAGACCATAGCGGCCACTGGAACCGTGATCGCCGCCGACCACGTTGAGCTGATTACGCAGCAGCAGCCCGTAACTGCCCTGTTCCGGCAAGCGGTGGTAGCGCTCGCCTTGCTCTGCGGACTCGGCCCGTTCGGTCAGCAGCGACAATTGTGAGTTGACCACGCTGTAGTGCACAGCGCGCAGACCGTCCGGACAAGCCTGGCGACAATCACCCAAGGGGTGACCGGCAGCCAGGCGCTCCTGCCAGCGCCGACGCACACTCGCCGGTTCAAGGCTTTCCTGAGTCTCGGTGAACGCGAGCAACTGCACACGCTCATCACGGCTGAGCACGACCATGGCATCGCCCAAATAACGACCATCGAGGTCGACACGCACGGCCAGTGGCACGTCGAAGAAGTGCTCTTCGAACTCCCGCGGCAAACCCTGAACCTGGCCCCGGCTACCCAGCACGCTGGACGCCGTCGAAGTGACCGGGACCAACAACAGGCAGGCGCACAGCCAGCTGATCGAAACGAAGAAGGTATGAGTAGTTGGCATGGTGTCGCTTACAGGCAATACCCGCCCTTGCCCACGGATCAACACCGCAGGGCAGGACAGGTAACAACGGATGAGTGAAAGGCTGGGCGACGCCTGTCAGGGAGCGGCGGTCTCGAACATCATGCTTACCAGCCCCTGATAGTTGCCCGGCTCATAGCCACCGGCACCCGCTGCCTGAGCGGCGACTTCAAAACCGATAACAGCGCCAGGGGCAGCCTGAGCGGCGCTGACAACTTCGGCAGTGGTAGTGGTTAGCACGGTGTCAGCCACCTTGACGTCCAGGCCGATACTGTCACTACCGCTGGCGACGACCGCAGGTGAAAGCAGGTAAGCGGAAATCGGGCCGATGGTGCTCTTGACCTGAAGCTGCTTACGGATCGGTTGTAGCTCGCTGCGGAACGAGTTCCAGGCCATTTCCTGCGGATCATTCATCCAGTTGCCGCCCACAGGTTCGACGTAGAAAGCATCGGTGGGTACCTGGGCGGTGATTTGAACCTGCTTCTCGATAGGATCGACGGCATAAGCCGAGCCGACGCTGAGCAGAGCCAGAGGGAGGGCAAGTAGCATACGTTTCACGAATCAATCTCCTTATAGGGTGAACGCTGAACGACGTTGCGTCGTCAACAAGGAGAATTATTCGTAAGTGACTACCCCCAAAAAATAGTACCGTTCCGACCAAACTTAGGAAATTTCCCAACGACCTCAAAGTGCCATTAGCGCAAAAGACAACGCCCCGGCTAGCGGGGCGTTGTCTGGTTACAGCTGTGTCAATCAGTGCGAAACCGCACCTGAAGCCCCCAGACCGGTTTGCGAGCGAACAAACTGCGGGAAGAACAGTGCACGTTCTTCATCAGCCGCCTTGGACTTGTCGGTGATCGAGAAGAACCAGATCCCGACAAAGGCGATGAGCATCGAGAACAGCGCTGGGTACTCGTACGGGTAGATGGCTTTCTCGTGACCGAGGATCTGCACCCAGATGGTCGGGCCAAGAATCATCAGCGCCACTGCACTGACCAGGCCCATCCAGCCACCAATCATGGCGCCACGGGTGGTCAGCTTCTTCCAGTACATCGAGAGCAGCAGTACCGGGAAGTTGCAGCTGGCCGCGATCGAGAACGCCAGGCCGACCATGAAGGCGATGTTCTGGCTTTCGAAGAGGATCCCCAGGCCGATAGCCAATACCGCGAGGGCGATGGTGGTGATCTTCGAGACGCGGATTTCATCCTTCTCGTTGGCCTTGCCTTTCTTGATCACGCTGGCGTACAGGTCGTGAGACACCGCCGAAGCACCAGCCAGGGTCAGGCCAGCCACTACCGCCAGGATGGTCGCGAACGCCACCGCCGAGATGAAGCCCAGGAACACACTGCCACCCACGGCGTTAGCCAGGTGCACTGCAGCCATGTTGTTACCACCAATCAGGGCGCCGGCAGCGTCCTTGAAGTCTGGGTTGGTGCTGACCAACAGGATCGCGCCAAAGCCGATGATGAAGGTCAGGATGTAGAAGTAGCCGATGAAGCCGGTCGCGTACAGCACGCTCTTACGCGCTTCTTTGGCATCGCTGACGGTGAAGAAGCGCATCAGGATGTGCGGCAGGCCAGCGGTACCGAACATCAGCGCCAGCCCCAAGGAGAAGGCCGAGATCGGGTCTTTGACCAGACCGCCCGGGCTCATGATCGCTTCACCTTTCGGGTGAACCTTGATGGCCTCGGAGAACAGTGCGTTGAAGTCGAAGTTGACGTGTTTCATCACCATCAGCGCCATGAAGCTGGCACCGGAGAGCAGCAGTACGGCCTTGATGATTTGCACCCAGGTAGTGGCCAGCATGCCGCCGAACAACACGTACATGCACATCAGGATACCGACCAGGATCACGGCAACGTGGTAGTCCAGACCGAACAGCAACTGAATCAGCTTGCCGGCACCAACCATTTGCGCGATCAGGTAGAACGCCACCACCACCAGCGAACCAGACGCCGACAAGGTGCGGATTTCTTTTTGCCCGAGGCGATAGGAGGCCACGTCAGCAAAGGTGTATTTACCCAGGTTACGCAGGCGTTCAGCAATCAGGAAGAGAATGATCGGCCAGCCAACCAGGAAGCCGATCGAGTAGATCAAGCCGTCGTAGCCAGAGGTGAACACCAGGGCGGAAATACCCAGGAAGGACGCTGCGGACATGTAGTCACCGGCAATCGCCAAACCGTTCTGAAACCCGGTGATGCGTCCACCGGCGGCGTAGTAGTCGGAAGCGGACTTGTTACGTTTGGATGCCCAGTAGGTGATGCACAGGGTGGCACCGACGAAGGCGACGAACATAAGGATCGCCGCAACGTTCAAGGGTTGCTTGTGCACCTCGCCGGTGAGGGCGTCGGCGGCCCAGACGGCAGGTGCGAAAACGCCGAAGGCCAGGGTTGCCAGAAGACGCCGGATCATTGCTGTGCCTCCTTGAGAATCGCTTTGTTCATCTCATCGAACTCACCGTTGGCGCGACGCACATAAATGGCAGTGAGGACGAAGGCCGAGAGGATCAAGCCGACACCGAGAGGAATCCCCCAGGTAATCGACGAGTCAGGGCTGAGCTTGGCACCCAAAATTTGCGGGCCATAGGCGATCAACAGGATGAAAGCGGAGTAGAGGCCGAGCATGATCGCCGAGAGAATCCAGGCGAACCGTTCGCGTTTTGACACCAGCTCTTTGAACCGCGAGCTGTTTTGTATCGAGAGATAAATGCTGTCGTTCATTGTTTTTGTCCTCGCAGCACAGATTAGGTAGTACCCGCTCCACTTTATGCTGCCTTTGGACGCACTCCAGACGACCTTAGTCTTAGATGCAAAACTCTTTTACCGATTCGGTAACAGCCAGTAACGACAAGGGCTGCAGCACCGTTTGCGGTGCTGCAGCCCTGGAAGGTGCAAGATAGAAGCCTTAAGCCATTATTTGGCCGTCCACTCCGCGACGCGCTCCGGGTGTTTGGCCACCCAGTCCTTGGCGGCGGCTTCGGGTTTTGCGCCCTCTTGAATGGCCAACATGACCTCGCCGATTTCATCCTTGGACTGCCACTGGAATTTTTTCAGGAAGGCTGCGACTTCCGGGGCCTTACTGTCCAGTTGCTTGCTGCCGATGCTGTTGACGGTTTCAGCCGCGCCGTACACGCCTTTGGGGTCTTCAAGGAACTTGAGTTTCCACTTGGCGAACATCCAGTGTGGCACCCAGCCCGTCACTGCGATCGATTGCTGCTTGGCGTAGGCACGCCCCAACTCTGCGGTCATCGCCGCGCCGGAACTGGCCTGGAGTTTGTAGCCGCTCAGGTCGTAATCCTTGATGGCCTGGTCGGTCTTGAGCATTACCCCGGAGCCGGCATCGATGCCGACGATCTTGTGTTTGAAACTGTCATCGGTCTTGAGGTCAGCCAGCGAGTTGGCCTTGACGTATTCAGGGACGATCAGCCCGATCTTGGCGTCCTTGAAGTTGGGGCCGTAGTCGACCACGTTGTCCTTGTTCTTGGTCCAATAGTCGCCGTGGGTTACCGGCAGCCAGGCCGACATCATGGCGTCGAGCTTACCGGTGGCCACCCCCTGCCACATGATCCCGGTGGCCACAGCCTGCAATTTGACGTCATAACCGAGCTTCTGTCTGATCACTTCGGCAGCCACGTTGGTGGTCGCTACACTGTCGGACCAGCCATCGACGTAGCCGATGCTCACTTCCTTGGCCATCGCTGGTGCAGCGCCAATGGCCATTGCCAGGGCGGTGCCCAGCCCCAGGAGTCGTCGCATTTTCATCAAAGCTTCCCCTCGTCACGTCACGGAACCTGCATCATCAACCGCTGATGGTCCCTGACCTGCTCTGGTAGCGACCTCCAGGCAACGACAAGCGACATCACATCGCCAGCAACCGGCGGTCACATCAAGCAACATCCAACCCAGGTTAGTTTGCTGGCCAAGGCTTTAGCCCGTGCCATTTGCAGGTACTATTGACGGCTTTGCTCTCTGACGGTCCGATCCATGTCCTCGACTGCCCGCTTCCCGATACTGCCCTATCTGTTTGCCTGCCTGCTCGGCCTGTTTGCGCTGGGAGGGCTCTGGTACGGGCTGGGCAAGCCGGTGGTGCTGCCCGATGCGGCCAGTGCCTCGCACAAATTGCAGTGCGCCTCCTACACGCCGTTCGATAAGGACCAATCGCCCTTCGACCAGCCCTTTCAACTGCGCCCGGCGCGCATGGACGCCGATCTGGCCTTGCTCGCACAGCGCTTTGAATGCATCCGCACCTATTCAATGACAGGGCTTGAGGCGATTCCGCAGCTGGCGCGTAAACATGGCTTGAAAGTGATGCTCGGCGCCTGGATCAACGCCAATCCGGTCGATACCCAAAAAGAGGTCAAGGCCCTTATCGCCGCGGCCAACGCCAACCCGGACATCGTCAAGGCGGTGATCGTCGGCAACGAAACGCTGCTGCGCAAGGAAGTCACTGGCCCACAGTTGGCCGCGCTGATCACGCAGGTGAAAAGCCAGGTCAGCGTACCGGTGACCTATGCCGACGTCTGGGAGTTCTGGCTGCAACACCCAGAGATCGCGCCAACCGTGGATTTCCTGACCATTCACTTGCTGCCGTACTGGGAAGATGATCCCAAAGGTATCGACGACGCCTTGGTGCATGTCGGCGAGATTCGCCAGGTGTTCGGCAACCGCTTTGCGCCCAAGGATATTGTCATTGGCGAAACCGGCTGGCCCAGCGAAGGTCGTCAGCGTGAGACCGCGCTGCCCAGCCGGGTTAATGAAGCACGCTTCATTCGCGGCTTTGTCGCCATGGCCGAACAGAACGGCTGGCACTACAACCTGATCGAAGCCTTCGACCAACCGTGGAAACGTGCCAGCGAAGGCGCAGTGGGCGGCTACTGGGGCCTGTATGACGCCGACCGCAAGGACAAGGGCATTCTCGAAGGGCCAGTGAGCAACCTCGCGTTGTGGCCGCAATGGTTGATTGCCAGTGGCCTGTTGTTTGCCGCCACCTTGCTCCTCGCCGGTCGAGTGCGCGGCACCCGCTCCGCTTTGCTGCTACCGCTGCTGGCCGCCTTGGGCGCGGCGAGCCTGGGGCTGTGGGGCGAATTGGTGCGGATCAACAGCCGCTTTGTTGGCGAATGGGTCTGGGCGCTGCTGTTGGCTGGCTTGAACCTGATTGTTCTCGCCCATGGCGCCTTGGCCATGGCGCAACGGCAAGGCTGGCGCGAGCGAGTCTTTGCCTGGCTTGAGGCACGAGCCGGCGGGTGGTTGCTGGCTGCAGGTTTTGCCGCCGCCGTGAGCATGCTGGCGTTGGTCTTCGATCCGCGCTATCGCAGTTTTCCGAGTGCGGCGCTGGTGTTGCCGGCGGTGGTTTACCTGTTGCGCCCGGTCCGTGGACCGCGGGCTGAGATTGGCTTGCTGGCGTTCATCGTCGGTGCCGGGATCGCACCGCAGTTGTTCCGTGAGGGCTTGAACAACCAACAGGCGTTGGTCTGGGCGGGGGTCAGTGTGCTGATGGTGGGGGCGTTGTGGCGTAGCCTGAGGGTTCGCGTCCAGTCTTGAAAAGGGCTGCTGCGCAGCCCATCGCCAGCAAGGCCGGCTCCCACCGGGCTCAGTGGGGGCGGCGCACCAGGCGCAACCCTGCCAACACCAGGGCGAACACCGCGATACTGGCGCTGTACAGCACCAAGGCTGGAATTCCGACCACCAGCGCCAGCACTGCTAAACGCCACCCCGCACGCGCAGGCACTACCTGCGCCAACAACGCCAGCCCCAGCGCGGTCCAGGCGATTACCCCGAAGTGAATCATCAAGCCCAGGGTCGAGCGCGCCTGACATTGCCAGATCTGTGCTTGTTCGGCGCAGACCCCGACCCACTGAGCATCCTCCATCAGGACATAACGCACCGCATAACTGGCTGCCAGCCACAAGGGCACAAACAGCAACAAGGTGATCAGCGGCAAACGGCGGGACATAAAGGCTCCGGAATCTTCGAAATCGGCGCCCAGCATAAAGCGCCGAGCCGTCTATGCAAGGCAAAAGCGCCAGCCTCGACTACTTTGAACTGAAGATAAATGGAACCAATTGTTGCCGTGCCTCAACCGAAGACGGCAACATCGGGGACGATAAATGCCGTGGCGCCAGGCAACTTTGCCCAGGACTTGATGGTCCTAGCCTTCGTTACGCACTTTGCTGCTGCTTTTTTTGGGGATCCGTCATGCTTCGATTACTGCGCCTCGCTGCCCTCTCGGGCGGCCTTATCCTGAGTGCGTCCGCTTCGGCACAAGATATCGATGCCGCCAGTTACGGCTACCCACTGACCAATCCGTTCGAGGCGACCATCGCCACCACGCCGCCGGACTTGCGCCCACAGCTGCCCAGCGACGATGACATTGACCAGGCTGACTACAGCCTGAACATGCGTCCGGAGCGCGCCTTCACCCTCCCCGACAATTTCTGGGCAGTGAAACAGCTCAAATATCGCCTGGCCGAACAGGACCACCCGGCGCCGCTGATCTTTCTGATTTCCGGAACCGGTGCGCCCTACGCCAGCAGCATCAATGAATACCTCAAGAAGCTCTTCTACAAAGCCGGCTACCACGTGGTGCAGCTGTCTTCACCGACCAGCTTTGACTTCATCACCTCGGCCTCGCGCTACGCCACCCCTGGCGTCAGCAAAGACGACGCCGAAGACCTGTACCGAGTCATGCAAGGCGTGCGCGCCCAACACCCGCGCCTGCCGGTCACCGAGTACTACCTCAGCGGCTACAGCCTTGGTGCCCTGGATGCGGCATTCGTTAGCCATCTGGACGAAACCCGGCGCAGTTTCAACTTCAAGCGCGTGCTGCTGCTCAACCCGCCAGTCAACCTCTACACCTCGATCAGCAATCTCGACAAGCTGGTGCAAACTGAGGTCAAAGGTGTCAATAGCAGCACCACCTTCTATGAGCTGGTGCTCAACAAGCTGACCCGTTATTTCCAGCAGAAGGGCTACATCGACCTTAACGACGCGCTGCTCTACGACTTCCAGCATTCGCGCCAGCACCTGAGCAACGAGCAGATGGCAATGATCATCGGCACCTCGTTCCGCTTCTCCGCTGCCGATATTGCCTTCACTTCTGACTTGATCAACCGCCGCGGGCTGATCACTCCGCCCAAGTACCCGATCACGGAGAGCAGCAGCCTCACTCCGTTCTTCAAGCGTGCCCTGCAGTGTGACTTCGATTGCTACATGACCGAGCAGGTCATCCCCATGTGGCGCGCCCGTACCGATGGCGGTAGCCTGCTGCAACTGATTGACCAGGTCAGCCTCTACGCCCTCAAGGATTACCTGCAACAGAGTTCGAAGATTGCCGTGATGCACAACGCCGACGATGTCATTCTCGGCCCGGGAGACATTGGCTTCCTGCGCTCCACCTTTGGTGATCGCTTGACCCTCTACCCCCACGGCGGCCATTGCGGCAACCTCAACTATCGCGTTAACAGCGACGCCATGCTGGAGTTTTTCCGTGGTTAAACGTTTATTGATTGCTAGCGCATTTATTGCCAGTGGACTGGCCCAAGCTGCGGAAGAAACCGCGCCCCGTGCCAGCGTAATCGAAGCCGATGGCTTCACCGAGCCACTCAAGGAGCTCAAATTCAACCCGGGGCTGGACCAGCGTGAGTTCGAACGTTCGACCCTGGCGGCACTGAACGTCTATGACCCGTTGGAATCGATGAACCGGCGGATCTACCACTTCAACTACCGCTTCGACCAGTGGGTGTTCCTGCCAGTGGTCAATGGCTACCGCTATGTCACTCCCAGCTTTGTACGTACCGGGGTGAGCAATTTTTTCAGCAACCTGGGCGACGTACCTAACCTGTTCAACAGCGTGCTGCAGTTCAAGGGCCATCGCTCAATGGAGATCACCGCGCGGCTGATGCTCAACACCATCATTGGCGTGGGCGGCCTGTGGGACCCGGCAACCAAGATGGGCCTGCCCCATCAAAGCGAAGACTTCGGTCAAACCTTGGGCTTCTATGGCGTGCCGGATGGCCCCTACCTGATGCTGCCGATTCTCGGCCCTTCGAACCTGCGCGATACCGGCGGCTTGCTGGTGGACTATGTCGCCGAAGACCAGGCCAACTTCCTCAACGTGGCCGAAGTCAGCGGTGATCACCCGGAACTGGTCATCCTGCGCGCCGTCGACAAGCGATACACCACCAACTTTCGCTATGGCCAGCTGAACTCACCCTTCGAATATGAGAAGGTCCGCTACGTCTACACCGAGGCGCGCAAGTTGCAGATTGCAGAGTAACCGCCTTGCGCCTGCGTTGCAGGCGATCGCAACCTGCACCCGCGGCTACAGACCGAGGAAATTACCCAGCTCACGGCGCTTGGCCAGGGCGTCGCGCCGCCCTAGCTCGATCAGTTCGCTGCAGTAACCGGCTTCGAACAACAGGTAGCTGAGCACCCCTGCACCACTGGTCTTGGTCGCCCCCGGCCCCCGCAGGAACAGGCGCAGGGCTGCCGGCAGCTCGCGGCGATGCCGTGCGGCGATCTCATCCAGCGGCTGACTCGGTGCGACCACCAGCACCTCCACCGGCGCCAGGCCCAGGCGCCGTCGCTCCACGTGCTCGGGCATCAAGTGGCTGAGGTGGTTGAGACGCTGAAGCAACTCAATATCGTCTTCCAGGCTATCGATGAAGGTGCTGTTGAGCATGTGTCCGCCAATCTGCGCCAGGCTTGGCTGCTGGCCGCTGAACAGGCGCGGGCGCGGCTCACCCTCGACCGGACGCTGCGGGTTGCCACTGACGCCGACCACCAGCACGCGGCTGGCGCCCAAGTGCAGGGCCGGGCTGATCGGTGCCGACTGACGTACCGCGCCATCGCCAAAGTACTCCTCACCGAGTTTGACCGGAGCGAACAGCAGTGGAATGGCGGAGCTGGCTAGCAAATGATCGACACTCAGACGTGTTGGCAGTCCGATGCGCCGGTGGCGTAACCACGGATCAATGGCACCGCGCCCCTGATAGAAGGTAACAGCCTGGCCAGACTCGTAACCGAAGGCGGTCACTGCCACCGCATGTAACTGTTGCTGTTCAAGGGCCTGGGCGATGCCGTTGATGTCCAGGTGTTCGTTGAGCAACTGGCGCAGCGGTGAGCTGTCGAGCAAGGCCACCGGCACCGGCGCGCCAAGGCCGAGCAGGCTATGACCGACAAAACGACTGGCTTGGCGAATCACCCCCGGCCAGTCGCTGCGCAGCACTTGATGGCTGCGAAAGCCCTGCCAGAAACGGGTGAGGCGGCGGATGGCATCGGCAAAGTGCATGGCACCACTGGCCAGGGTCACCGCATTGATCGCCCCGGCCGACGTGCCGACGATCACGGGAAAGGGATTGGCCGCACCGGCGGGCAGCAGATCGGCAATGCCGGCCAGCACACCAACCTGATAAGCGGCGCGGGCGCCACCGCCAGAGAGGATCAATCCTGTGATCGGTTGTGCTGACATGGGGTCTTCCTGAGCTATGTTTTGCCCCCATCGCCGGCAAGGCCGGCTCCCACAGGTTTCGGGCGAGTCCCATTCTGTGCGAGCTGGCCTTGCCAGCGATGGCCTCAACGCCGTTTATCGTAGAGCTTGGGCTCCCCGGGCGGGCGCGACTTGAAGCGTCGATGCGCCCACAGGTACTGCTCCGGACATTCACGCAAGGCCCCTTCAATCCACCGATTGATGCGCAGGCAGTCGGCTTCTTCCGTCTCACCCGGGAAATCTGCCAGTGGCGGATGGATCACCAGGCGATAACCGCTACCGTCCGCCAGGCGCTGCTGGGTGAACGGAATGACCCGGGCCTTGCCCAAACGCGCAAACTTGGTGGTAGCCGTCACAGTGGCCGCCTGGATACCGAACAGCGGTACGAACAGACTCTGCTTGGCGCCGTAGTCCTGGTCCGGCGCATACCAGATCGCGCGGCCGGCGCGCAGCAGCTTGAGCATGCCCCGCACGTCTTCACGCTCCACGGCCAGCGAGTCAAGGTTGTGTCGCTCACGGCCACGGCGCTGGATGTAGTCGAATACCGGGTTGCCGTGCTCACGGTACATGCCGTCGATGGTGTGTTCCTGCCCAAGCAAGGCCGCACCGATTTCCAGGGTGGTGAAGTGCAAAGCCATAAGAATGGCACCCTGCCCATCACGCTGGGCCGCCTGCAAGTGCTCCAACCCTTCGATGTGCGCCAGGCGCGCCAAGCGGGCCTTTGGCCACCACCAGCTCATGGCCATTTCGAAGAAGGCGATGCCGGTGGAAGCGAAATTTTCCTTGAGCAAGCGCTGCCGTTCGACGGACGGTAGTTCCGGAAAACACAGCTCCAAGTTGCGCGCAGCAATACGCCGGCGCTCACCGGCGACCAGGTACATCAAGGCACCCAGCAGGCGACCGATCACCAGCAATACCCGGTACGGCAGCTGCACGATCAACCACAGCAGCCCCAGCCCCAGCCACAGCGGCCAGAAGCGCGGATGCAGAAAGTAACGACGAAAACGCGGGCGATCCATTAAAGATTCCGGAAAGACAATGGCCGGGCATTCTACAACGGTTCGGCACGGGTTGCGGCTAACCGGCGTTCTCGTTATAAGTCTGGGCACTTTTTCGTAACAAGCCGCCCTATGCAGACCATGAGCCAAACCCAATCGCCAGACCAAGACCCCGTGTTCCAGCTCAAGGGCAGCATGCTCGCCATCACTGTGCTTGAGCTTGCCCGGAACAACCTCGAAGGCCTCGACCGGCAGTTGGCGGCCAAAGTTGCCCAGGCGCCGAATTTTTTCAGCAACACGCCGCTGGTGCTGGCCCTGGACAAGCTGCCGCCAGGTGAAGGTCCCATCGATCTGCCCGGGCTGATGCGCGTCTGCCGCCATCATGGCCTGCGCACCCTGGCCATTCGTGCCAGCCGTATCGAAGACATCGCCGCAGCCATTGCCATCGATCTGCCGGTGCTGCCACCGTCCGGCGCGCGTGAGCGGCCGGTCGAACCTGAGCCGGAAGTGAAGAAGGCAGAGCCTGCACCGCCACCGGCGCCAGCCCCTGAACCAGCCATCAAGCCGACCAAAATCATCACCACGCCTGTACGTGGTGGCCAGCAAATCTACGCCCAAGGTGGCGATCTGGTCGTGGTGTCATCGGTCAGTCCCGGCGCGGAACTTCTCGCCGATGGCAACATCCATGTGTACGGTGCCATGCGTGGACGGGCGCTGGCCGGGATCAAGGGCAATACCCGGGCACGCATCTTCTGCCAGCAGTTGACAGCCGAGATGGTCTCGATCGCCGGCCAGTACAAGGTCTCCGAAGACCTGCGCCGTGATCCGCTGTGGGGGACTGGCGTACAGATCAGCCTGTCTGGTGACGTGTTGAACATCACCCGTCTTTAACGGATACTTGCCGCCATTTTCCGCGCAACTTTTTTCGATGTTGCCGTTTTTAGTATTTTTTGGGACTCAACGTCCTTTTTCATTAGGGGTGATACACCTTGGCCAAGATTCTCGTGGTTACATCCGGCAAGGGTGGTGTGGGTAAGACCACCACCAGCGCCGCTATTGGTACCGGCCTCGCACTGCGTGGTCACAAGACCGTCATCGTCGACTTCGACGTCGGCCTGCGTAACCTCGACCTGATCATGGGCTGCGAACGCCGCGTGGTGTACGACTTCGTCAACGTCGTCAACGGCGAAGCCAACCTGCAGCAGGCCCTGATCAAGGACAAGCGCCTTGAGAACCTTTACGTGCTGGCCGCCAGCCAGACCCGTGACAAGGACGCGCTGACCCAGGATGGCGTGGAAAAGGTCCTGATGCAGCTCAAGGAAGACTTCGAGTACGTGGTCTGCGACTCCCCGGCCGGTATCGAGAAAGGTGCCCACCTGGCGATGTACTTCGCCGACGAGGCCATCGTCGTGACCAACCCTGAAGTGTCCTCGGTACGTGACTCGGACCGCATGCTCGGCCTGCTGGCCAGCAAATCGCGCCGCGCCGAGCGTAACGAAGACCCGATCAAAGAACACCTGCTGATCACCCGCTACCATCCAGAGCGCGTGAGCCAGGGCGAAATGCTTGGCGTCGAAGACGTCAAAGAGATCCTCTCGGTTGCCCTGCTCGGCGTGATCCCGGAATCCCAGGCGGTGCTCAAGGCATCCAACCAGGGCGTACCGGTGATTCTCGACGACCAGAGCGACGCGGGCCAGGCCTACAGCGATACCGTTGACCGCCTGTTGGGTAAAAATGTGGAACATCGGTTCCTTGATGTGAAGAAGAAGGGATTCTTCGAGCGCCTGTTTGGAGGCAACTAACCAATGAACCTTTTTGACTTCTTTCGTGCCAGCAAAAAAGTAAGCACCGCGTCGGTCGCGAAAGAGCGTCTACAGATCATCGTGGCGCACGAACGCGGCCAACGTAGTACTCCGGACTACTTGCCAGCCCTGCAGAAGGAACTGGTGGAGGTGATCCGCAAGTACGTCAACATCGGCTCCGATGATGTGCATGTCGCTCTGGAAGACCAGGGCAGCTGCTCGATCCTGGAACTCAACATCACCCTGCCCGATCGTTGATCGGCGCCTACGGGTAACCTGCCACGGCGACGGCCGGGCCTGGGCTTTACAGCCCGGGTCTGACCGTCGCCGTTTGGCGTTTGCAGAGAACACGTAATGCCGCTGTCCAATGTTCACGTCCTCTTTGAGGATGACGCCATTCTGGTGATCAACAAACCGACCCTGCTGTTGTCGGTGCCAGGGCGCGCCGAAGACAACAAGGATTGCCTGATCACCCGCCTGCAGGAAAACGGCTATCCCGACGCGTTGATCGTTCATCGACTGGATTGGGAAACGTCTGGGATCATCCTGCTGGCCCGCGATGCCGACAGTCACCGCGAGCTGTCACGCCAGTTCCACGACCGGGAAACCGAGAAAGCCTACACCGCCTTGTGCTGGGGCCAGCCGGAGCTCGACAGCGGCAGCATCGACCTGCCCCTGCGCTACGACCCGCCGACCAAGCCGCGCCATGTGGTCGACCATGAGCAAGGCAAGCATGCCCTGACCTTCTGGCGCATCCTGGAACGCTGTGGCGATCATTGCCGGGTGGAACTGACGCCGATTACCGGGCGCTCTCACCAGTTGCGCGTACACATGCTGTCGATTGGTCATCCGCTGCTGGGGGACCGACTGTACGCTTATCCTGAAGCCCTCGCTGCCCATGAGCGGCTGTGCTTGCATGCAAGCATGCTCAGCTTTACCCATCCGGTTTCCGGGGAGCGCTTGCGCTTCGAGTGTCCGGCGCCGTTCTGAGGCTGCGCGGCGCCTCTATCGCCGGCAAGGCCGGCTCCCCCAGGTACTGCCGGCCTTGGCGGCGATTAGGGCCCACACAAAACCCCAGCCAAGTACGCTAAACTCGCGCCACTGCTGTCTGGAGTGACCTATGCGCGATGCACTGAATCAAGGCCTGATCGACTTTCTCAAGGCCTCCCCTACGCCGTTCCACGCCACCGCTGCCCTGGCCCAACGCCTGGAAGCCGCCGGTTACCAGCGCCTGGACGAGCGCGACAGTTGGGCCACCGTGGCCGGCGGTCGCTACTACCTGACCCGCAACGACTCCTCGATCATCGCCTTCAAGCTCGGCCGTCATTCGCCGTTGCTCGATGGCATTCGCCTGGTTGGCGCCCATACCGACAGCCCATGCCTGCGGGTCAAACCGCAACCTGAGCTGCAGCGCCACGGTTTCTGGCAGCTGGGCGTGGAAGTCTACGGGGGGGCGCTGCTCGCCCCTTGGTTCGACCGCGACCTGTCGCTGGCTGGACGGGTCACTTTCCGCCGTGACGGAAAGGTCGAGAGCCAACTGGTCGACTTCAAGCTGCCGATCGCTGTCATCCCCAACCTGGCGATCCACCTCAACCGCACGGCCAACGAAGGTTGGGCGATCAACCCGCAGACCGAACTGCCACCAATCCTTGCGCAAGTCGCCGGGGACGAGCGCGTCGACTTCCGCGCCCTGCTCACCGATCAGTTGGCCCGCGAGCATGGCCTGAATGCCGATGTGGTGCTGGATTACGAGCTGAGCTTCTACGATACCCAGAGCGCCGCCCTGATCGGCCTGCACGGTGAGTTCATCGCCGGTGCCCGCCTGGACAACCTGCTGTCTTGCTACGCCGGCCTGCAGGCCTTGCTCAACGCCGACAGCGACGAAACCTGTGTGCTGGTGTGCAACGACCACGAAGAAGTCGGCTCCTGCTCGGCCTGCGGTGCCGACGGGCCAATGCTCGAGCAGACCCTGCGCCGCCTGCTGCCCGAAGGTGACGACTTCGTCCGTGCGATCCAGCGTTCGCTGCTGGTCTCGGCTGACAACGCCCACGGTGTGCACCCCAACTATGCCGACAAGCACGACGCCAACCATGGTCCCAAGCTCAATGCAGGGCCTGTGATCAAGGTCAACAACAACCAGCGCTACGCCACCAACAGCGAGACCGCTGGCTTCTTCCGCCACCTGTGCATGGCCGAAGAAGTGCCGGTGCAAAGCTTTGTGGTGCGCAGCGACATGGGGTGCGGCTCAACCATCGGCCCGATCACCGCCAGCCACCTGGGCGTGCGTACGGTCGATATCGGCCTGCCGACCTTCGCCATGCACTCGATCCGCGAACTGTGCGGCAGCGAAGACCTGGCGCATCTGGTCAAGGTGCTGACCGCGTTCTATCGCAGCCGCGACTTGCCGTAATTTCGCGGTGCCGGCATCGCCGGCAAGACCGGTTCCCACAGTGGTTCAACGGGGAGCCGGCCTTGCCAGCAATGAGGCCAGCAACGCCAGTCACCCTGACCCCGATCAGTCTCCTCGCAAGCGATTACCGCTATGCTTGCAGCATAAACTCGAATCCAAGGACCTTGCCGCATGTCAGCTTTTCAATCCCTCTTCCTCCCCGTCATTGCCGGCCTGATTCTGCTGACCGTGGGTTTCAACATGCGCGACCGCAATATCGGCGTGTTCATGATGTGGATCGGTACCCTCGGAATGATTGGCATCATGTGCTGGAAGATCCTCGAGAAACTCAACTGACAAATACACTACACTCGGGCGATTGATCGTTTTGAGGTTGATTGTCCGGTGCCTGCCTTTTTCCGCGTTTTAGCTCTATTCCTGGCGTTGTTTACTTTGGCCCCGGCTCACGCCGCCGGCCTGCCGAGCCTGCTCGGTGGCAGCAAGGCGCAGCCCGAGGCCACCGTGCCGCTGGGCCAGTCGCTGGACGAAGTGATCAAGACCCTGGAAAACGACCAGCAACGCAGCAAGCTGCTGGCCGACCTGAAAAAGCTACGCGACAGTACCAAACAGGCCCAGCCCGCGACCGAGCAAGGGGTGCTTGGGCTGATCGGCAGCACCTTCGCTGAGCTGGAAAAGCAGTTCAGTGGCGATGCCAGCCCGCTCACGCGCTGGAGCCGCGAGCTTGATCTGGCGCAGATCGAGCTCAATGCCCGCCTGGTCCCCCTGCAGGAGTGGCCACCGATCCTGTTCGGTTTCGCCGCCATCATCGCCCTCTGGAGCCTGCTGGCCTACGCCTTGAACTGGGTCAGCCATCAGGTGCGGCTGCGCTTTGGCTTGAGTGAAGAGTTGCCCCAGCACCCACGCACCTGGGACCTGGTGCGTTTTGCTCTGCGCAAGCTTGGACCGTGGCTGGTGGCGCTGGTGATCACGGTGTACCTCAGCTTTGCCCTGCCCTTCTCACTGGGCAAGTCGATGGCCATGGTCCTGGCCTATGCCCTGGTGGTCGGCACTTGCTTCTCGGCGATCTGTGTCATTGCCTTTTCCCTGCTCGACGGCCCACACCGTCATCGCGCCTTGCACATTCTTCGGCACCAAGCCTTCCGGCCGTTGTGGCTGATTGGCAGCTTCGCCGCCTTCGGTGAGGCCATGAACGACCCACGCATGGCCAGCGCGCTTGGCGATCATCTGGCCCATACCCTGGCGACCCTGGCCAATATCCTCGCGGGGCTGTCCACTGGCCTGTTCATCCTGCGTTTCCGTCGGCCAATCGCCCACCTGATCCGCAACCAGCCGCTGTCCCGGCGCCTGACCCGACGGGCGTTGAGTGACACCATCGAAATTCTCGGCACCTTCTGGTACCTGCCGGCGCTGGTGCTGGTGGCGATCTCGCTGATCGCAACCTTTATTTCCGCCGGCGACACCAGCACCGCCCTGCGCCAGTCGCTGATGTGCACGGTGCTGCTGATCCTGTGCATGGTCATCAATGGCCTGGTGCGCCGCCAAGGGCTCAAACCGCAACGTGCCAACCGCCGTCACGCGGTGTACAGCGAACGCCTGCGCAACTTCGTCTACACACTGATCCACATGTTCATTTGGTTGCTGTTCGTCGAGCTGGGCCTGCGCGTCTGGGGCTTTTCGCTGATCGGCTTTGCCGAAGGCGAAGGCCATGAAGTAGCCGTGCGCTTGCTCGGCCTGGCCGGCACCCTGATTGCCGCCTGGCTGGTGTGGATTCTCGCCGACACTGCCGTGCACCATGCCCTCACCCGCTCGCGCAAAGGCCCGGCCAACACCCGCGCGCAGACCATGATGCCGCTGATCCGCAATGTGCTGTTCGTGGCTATTTTCATCATTGCGGTGATCGTTGCCCTGGCCAACATGGGCATGAACGTCACGCCGCTGCTGGCCGGTGCCGGTGTGATCGGCCTGGCCATCGGTTTCGGCGCCCAATCTCTGGTGGCCGACTTGATCACCGGCCTGTTCATCATCATCGAAGACTCCCTGGCCATCGATGACTATGTCGATGTCGGCGGCCACCTGGGTACGGTCGAGGGTTTGACCATCCGCACCGTGCGCCTGCGCGATATCGACGGCATCGTCCACACTATCCCGTTCAGTGAAATCAAGAGCATCAAGAACTACTCCCGCGAATTTGGCTACGCGATCTTCCGTGTGGCGATTCCGCACAGCATGAACATCGACCAGGCCATCAGCCTGATTCGCGATGTCGGCCAAAAGCTGCGCAACGACCCGTTGATGCGCCGAATCATCTGGTCGCCGCTGGAGCTGCAAGGGGTGGAAAGCTTCGAGTCGGGCTCGGCGATCTTGCGCGCCCGCTTCAAGACCGCGCCCATCCGCCAATGGGAAGTGTCGCGGGCGTTTAACCTGGCCCTCAAGCGTCAGCTGGATGAAGCTGGGCTGGACCTGGCAACCCCGCGCCTGAGCGTGCAGGTGATTACCGCTGGCGCCGGCACGCCATTGAGTGAAACCGAAGCCAAGCGCTAACCGGCCTCGGCCTTGATGCGGATTGCATCGTGACGCCAATACTCAAGGTCACAGTCGATCAGCCGGCCCTGCTGGTCGCTGTTGACCCGGGTGATGTGCAAGCCCGGGCTGCCTGCGGACACCTTCAGCGCCAGGGCGGCGGCCACCGGTAATGCCGTGGGCAGGATCTCGAACCGCACCCGCCCATAGTGAATCGCGTAGTGCCGCTGATAGAGCTCGGTCAGCGACTGGCTCAAGTCGTGCTCAAGTATGCCGGGGAAATACTCGGGATTCAGGTAGTGCTCGGCATACAACACCGCCCGCCCATCGATTCTGCGCAAACGACACACCTGGATCACGCTGGATAACGCCGGTAACTGCAAGCGCGCGCACACACTGGCCGCTGCCGGCTGAAGCCGCGCCGACAACAGCTGCGTAGAGGCTTCACGGCCCTGGGCACGGACCATGGCGTGAAAATGGCTGCGTTCGATCAGGTCGTAGGTCAGGCGCTCGGGCGCCACGAACCAGCCACGCCGCTCCTCACGGTAAATCAGCCCGCGCGCCTCCAGTTGCACCAACGCTTCGCGCAAGGTGATGCGCGTGGTGTCGAACACCTCGCTCAACTTGCGCTCAGCCGGCAACTTGCCGCCGGGCAAGAGTAAGCCGTGTTCGATTTGCTCCTGCAGGGCATGGCAGATAGCTGTTACTGCTCGCGGTGGCAGTGGTTGCATCAAAGGTTACCTATCTGGACTAGTCCAGCACCGGCAGCGCGCACTATTGGCGCCTTCAGGGCTATGAGAATAGTGCAAGCCTAGGCAACACAGATGAACGCCAGATGACAGCCAACCTGGTCTACGCTTGATTTTCAGGGGCGCAGACCATGGCCGGGAGCCGGCATCGACATCAAATTGTCATGCTACAGACCTACCTTGGCTCGGGTATTGCTGACCTAGACCAACCGAATCGCAACGACGTCCAACACCACTTCGCGTTTGCAAGGCACCCACCAAGGAGCTTCGGATGAAACACCTTTTTCTGGCATCACTGCTAGGCTCGACCATCGCCCTGTGCACATCGGCCATGGCCGCCGACACCGACCTCAAGGCCCTCGAGGACGCCGCCCGCAAGGAAGGCGCCGTCAACAGCGTGGGCATGCCCGATGCCTGGGCCAACTGGAAAGGCACCTGGGAGGACCTGGCGAAAAAATACGGCCTCAAACACATGGACACCGACATGAGCTCGGCCCAGGAAGTGGCCAAGTTCGATGCCGAGAAAGACAACGCCAGCGCCGACATCGGTGACGTCGGCGCCGCCTTCGGCCCCATCGCCGTGGCCAAAGGTGTGACCCAGCCATACAAGCCGAGCACCTGGGAGCAGATCCCGGCCTGGGCCAAAGACAAGGATGGCCACTGGGCGCTGGCCTACACCGGCTCCATTGCTTTCATCATCAACAAGCAGTTGGTCAAGGAAGCGGACATGCCGAAAACCTGGCATGACCTGGAAAAAGGCAAATACAAGGTGGCCATTGGCGACGTTGGTACCGCCGCCCAGGCCGCCAACGGCGTACTGGCTGCCGCCATTGCCTACAAGGGTGATGAGAAAAACATTGAGCCGGGCCTGCAACTGTTCACCAAACTGGCCCAGCAGAAGCGCCTGTCGCTGGCCAACCCGACCATCCAGACCCTGGAAAAGGGTGAGATCGAAGTCGGTGTGGTCTGGGACTTCAACGGCCTGAGCTACCGCCAGCAGATCGACCCAAATCGTTTTGAAGTATTGATCCCGTCGGACGGCTCGGTGATTTCCGGCTACACCACCATCATCAACAAGTACGCCAAAAACCCCAACGCGGCCAAACTGACCCGTGAGTACATCTTCAGCGATGCCGGGCAGACCAACCTGGCGATCGGTCACGCCCGGCCGATCCGTGCCGAACACCTGACGCTGCCGGCTGATGTGCAGGCCAAGCTGCTGCCGAACGAGCAATACAAGGCGGTGCAGCCGATCAAGGATGCCGCGGCCTGGGAAGCGACCTCCAAGAAACTACCGCAGATGTGGCAAGAGCAAGTGATTATCGAGATGGAGTGAGGCTTCGGGGCGCCAGGGAAATCCCAGCGTCCTCAATCGCCGGCAAGGCCGGCTCCCACATGGACAGAGTCAGCACAAATCCTGTGGGAGTCGGCCTTGCCGACGAAGCGATCATCACCTAACCCGGAGAACCCATGAATCACAACGTCATCCTGGTCTTGCTCGACGGCCTCAACCATCAAGTCGCCTACCACGCCATGGGCCACCTGCATGCCTATGTCGAAGCCGACCGCGCAGCCTTGTATCGCCTGGAGTGTGAACTGCCAGCGCTGTCGCGCCCCTTGTACGAATGCATCCTCACCGGTGTAGCACCGATCGACAGCGGTATCGTTCACAACAACGTCACCCGCCTTTCCACTCAGCGCAGCATCTTCCACTATGCCCGTGAAGCCGGTCTGGGCACGGCGGCAGCGGCCTACCACTGGGTCAGCGAACTGTACAACCGCTCGCCCTTCGACCCGTTGCGCGACCGCCACACCCATGCACCCAAACTGCCGATCCAGCACGGTCTGTTCTACTACGCCGACCACTACCCGGATTCACACCTGTTCGCCGACGCCGAGTACCTGCGCCGCCGCCACGCACCAAACTTTCTGCTGGTGCATCCGATGAACATCGATGACGCCGGTCACCGTCACGGGCTGGACAGCAGCCAGTATCGCAACAGCGCCCGCAGCGCTGACATTCTCCTGGCCGACTACCTGCAGACCTGGCTGCAAGAGGGTTACCAGGTGCTGGTCACCGCCGACCATGGCATGAACAACGACCGCTCGCACAACGGCCTGCTAGCCGAAGAGCGCGAGGTGCCGCTGTTCGTGTTTGGTGACGCCTTCAGCCTCGATCCTGCCGCCAAGCCGCTGCAAACCGATTTGTGCGGGACGATCTGCGAGCTGCTTGGCGTCCCCCATGACAAGCCGGTATGTCGGGAGTTGCTCAAGTGAATTCGATCAAACGCAGGCGCTGGCTGGCAGCGTTGTGCCTGCTACCGTTTGCCGTGTTTTTCATCATTTTTCAAATTGCACCGCTGGCCTGGGTGGCGATCCACAGCTTACAGGCCGAAAGCGGTTGGGGGCTGGCCAACTTCAGCAAGGTGTTCAGCTCAAAATTCTATCGCCAGGCAATTCAGCACAGCCTGGAAATCAGCTTCTGGTCGAGTGTATTCGGCCTGTTGATCGCCATTCTAGGCAGCTATTCGCTACGCAAGGTCGACTCGCGCCTACGCGATTTCGTCAATGCCTTCGCCAACATGACCAGCAACTTTTCCGGCGTGCCGCTGGCCTTTGCCTTCATCATCCTACTCGGCTTCAACGGCGCCTTGACCCTGCTGCTGAAACAGGCCGGGATCATCGAAGACTTCAACCTCTATTCGAAGACCGGTCTGATCATTCTCTACACCTACTTCCAGATCCCCCTGGGGGTATTGTTGCTCTACCCCGCCTTCGACGCCCTGCGCGAAGACTGGCGCGAATCGGCCGAACTGCTCGGCGCCAACACTTGGCAATACTGGCGACTGATCGGCCTGCCGGTACTGACGCCAGCACTGCTGGGCACCTTCGTGATCTTGCTGGCCAACGCCCTGGGCGCCTACGCCACGGTGTATGCCTTGACCACTGGCAACTTCAACGTCCTGCCCATCCGTATCGCGGCGCTGGTGGCCGGCGACATTTCACTGGACCCGAACCTGGCCAGCGCCCTGGCAATAATCCTGGTGGGGTTGATGACCCTGGTCACCATCGTCCATCAATGGCTGTTGAAGAGGAGCTACCATGTCGCGCGCTGAACCCGGCACCAGCCGCCTCTACCATCGGTTGATGGTCTATTTGTTGTTCATCATTCTGTTGTTACCGCTAGCAGGGACCCTGCTCTATTCACTGGCCACCAGTTGGTCGGCGAGCCTGCTGCCCAGCGGCCTGACCTTCAAGTGGTACCTGGCACTGTGGAGCGATCCGCGCTTTCTCGCCGCGTTCGGCCAGTCGCTGCTGGTGTGCGTCGGCGCCCTGCTGCTGTCGGTGCTGCTGATCCTGCCGTTGCTGTTCGTGGTCCATTACCACTTTCCGCGGCTCGACGCGCTGATGAACATCCTGATCCTGTTGCCCTTTGCCGTGCCACCGGTGGTGTCGTCGGTGGGGCTGCTGCAACTGTATGGCTCGGGCCCGATGGCCATGGTCGGCACACCGTGGATCCTGATCGGCTGCTACTTCACCGTGGCCCTGCCGTTCATGTACCGGGCGATTACCAACAACCTGCAGGCCATCAACCTGCGCGACCTGATGGACGCGGCCCAACTGCTCGGCGCCAGCACCTTTCAGGCCGCGTTTCTGGTGGTTTTGCCGAACCTGCGCAAAGGCCTGCTGGTCGCCTTGCTGCTGTCGTTCTCGTTCCTGTTCGGCGAGTTCGTGTTCGCCAACCTGCTGGTCGGTACCCGCTACGAAACCCTGCAGGTGTACCTGAACAACATGCGCAACAGCAGTGGCCACTTCAACAGTGCCCTGGTGATTTCCTATTTTTTCTTCGTGCTGGTGCTGACGTGGGCAGCTAACCGCCTGAACAAGGACAAGTCCTGATATGAGCTTTGTCAGCGTACAGAATCTGCAAAAGAGCTATGGCGCAAGCCCCGTGTTCAACGACATCAATTGTGAAATCCAGCGCGGCGAATTCGTGACCCTGCTCGGCCCCTCCGGCTGTGGCAAGTCCACCCTGCTGCGCTGCATCGCCGGCCTGACGGCGGTCGACAGCGGCAAGATTCTTCTCGATGGCCACGACCTGGTACCGCTGAGCCCGCAAAAGCGCGGCATCGGCATGGTGTTCCAAAGCTACGCGCTGTTTCCCAACATGACCGTGGAACAGAACGTGGCCTTCGGTCTGCGCATGCAAAAGGTCAACGCCGATGACAGCCGCAGCCGGGTGCGCGAGGTGTTGCAACTGGTGGAACTGCAAGACTTCGCCAGTCGCTATCCGCATCAGTTGTCCGGCGGTCAATGCCAGCGGGTGGCCTTGGCACGTTCGCTGGTGACCCGACCACGCCTGCTGCTGCTCGATGAGCCGTTATCGGCACTCGATGCGCGAATCCGCAAGCACCTGCGTGAACAGATCCGCCAGATCCAGCGCGAGCTGGGCCTGACGACCATCTTCGTCACCCACGACCAGGAAGAAGCGCTGACCCTGTCTGATCGCATCTTCTTGATGAACCAGGGCCGTATTGTTCAAAGTGGCGATGCCGAAACCCTCTACACCGCGCCTGTGGATGTCTTTGCCGCAGGCTTTATCGGCAACTACAACCTGCTCGACGCCCAGAGCGCTAGCCGTTTGCTGCAGCGCCCGGTGAGCAGCCGTCTGGCTATCCGCCCGGAAGCCATCGCCTTGAGCCTCAACGGCGAACTGGAAGGCCTGGTGCGCAGCCACAGCCTGCTCGGCAACGTGATCCGCTACCGGGTCGAAGCCCGCGGGGTAGAATTACTGGTCGATGTGCTCAATCGTTCGCCCGCCGATCTGCACCCCGACGGCCAGCGCGTATCCTTGTCGATCGATCCCACCGCCCTCTGCGAAGTCGCCTGAGGGTTGCACAGGAGTTTTTTTAACATGGCATTAGCGATTTTCGATCTGGATGAAACCCTGATCCACGGCGACTGCGCCTCACTGTGGAGCGAACAGATGGCCCGCCTTGGCTGGGTCGACGGCGAATCTTTCCTGCGTCGCGACCGGGAGCTGATGGACGCCTATGGCAAGGGGCACCTGGCGATGGAGGACTACATGACCTTCAGCCTTGAGCCGCTGATCGGACGGACACCGGAAGAGGTCGATCATCTGGTCGGGCCGTGGGTGGAAGATTTTATCGAACCGATCATTTTCAGTGACGCGACGCGAACCATCGCCGCACACCGCAAGGCAGGTCACCGGATTCTGGTGATTTCGGCGTCCGGCACGCACTTGGTGCGGCCGATTGCCGAGCGTTTGGGCATCGATGAAATCCTTGGCATCGAGCTGGAGGTAGCCCATGGCGTGTATAGCGGCAAGACCACCGGCGTGCTGACCTACCGTGAAGGCAAGATCACCCGCTTGTTGGAATGGCTGGATCAGGAAGAAGAAAATCTGGAAGGCGCGAGTTTCTATTCCGACTCGCGTAACGACTTGCCGCTGTTAGTGAAGGTGGATTACCCGCATGTGGTCAATCCGGACCCGGTGCTGCGTGAGCATGCCGAGAAGAACGGCTGGCCGATTCACACCTGGACCTGAACAAGGCCAACTCCCACAAAAGACGGTGTGACACCGATCCTGTGGGAGCCGGTCTTGCCGGCGATACGGCCTACGCCAGGCTCTCGTCGATTACCAACACCAGCTTGCCCGACACCTGATTGCTCGCAAGCTCGGCAAACGCAGCTTCGGCATCCTTGATCGGGAACGCCTTGGCCAGTTGCGGCTTGAGTCGGCCTTCGCTGAACAACGGCCAGACCTGGTGGCCCAAATCGCTGAGCAGATCTGCCTTGAACTGGTCATCGCGGGTGCGCAACGTCGAGCCGATCACCTGCACGCGCTTGACCAACAGCTGCGCCAGGTCCAGCTCAGCCTTGCGCCCGCCCATCAAGCCGATGATCACCCAACGTCCGTCACGGGCGAGCAACTTGAGGTTGAGCTCGGCGTAGTTGGCACCGACCGGGTCGAGAATCACGTCGAATGGCCCGAAATCGTTCAAACCATTGAGGTCATCGCCGCGCACTACACCCGCGCTGGCCCCTAGCTCTTCACAGTAGGCCAAACGCTCGGCCGAGCCAACGCTGACCCAGCATGGGCTGCCAAACGCCTTGCACAGCTGAATCGCCGCCGACCCCACGCCACTGGCGCCCGCATGCAGCAGGACCTTCTCCCCTGGCTTGAGCCCGGCCAGCTGGAACACATTGAGCCAGGCCGTCGCGTACACCTCGGGAATGGCTGCGGCTTCTTGCAGGCTCAGGCCTTCCGGTACCGGCAACACGTGACGCGCATCGACCACCACTTCCTCGGCCATGCCGCCACCGGCGAGCAGTGCGCAAACCCGATCACCGACCTGCCAGGCGACGCCAGCGCCCACCTCACTGATCACCCCGGAGCACTCCAGGCCAAGAAATTCGCTGGCTCCCGGCGGTGGTGGGTAGAGCCCGGCACGCTGCAGCAGGTCGGCACGATTGAGGCCGGCGGCAGCCACGCGAATTCGTACTTGACCGATATCGCAGGTTGGACTTGTCGTCGTAACCCACTCCACATGTCCGTCAACGCCTTGCAATGCCTTCACAGTGCCTCCATAGTTGAGTCATGACTGAGCCCGGGTGCTGTAGCCCCGGGCTTTTTGCATTATGCGTCCGGTTCTGATGGAACCGGCGAATCCAAAGACGGCCTAATATGCGTGATCAATTGTCCCTACGTCGAATCAGCATGAAGCATTTTTTGCCAAGCACCACCCTCGCACTGTTGATCGGCCTGGGCAGTCTGCCGTTGGCAGGCAATGCATGGGCCGCCAACAGCTGGGATAAACTCCAGCCTGACCGCGATGAAGTGGTTGCCAGCCTCAACGTGGTTGAGCTGCTCAAGCGCCACCACTACAGCAAGCCGCCGCTCAATGATGCGCGCTCAGTGATCATCTACGACAGCTACATCAAACTGCTCGATCCGGCGCGCAGCTATTTCCTGGCCAGCGATATCGCCGAGTTCGACAAGTGGAAGACCCAGTTCGACGATTTCCTCAAAAGCGGCAATCTCGACCCCGGTTTCACCATCTACAAGCGCTACCTAGACCGGGTCAAATCGCGTCTGGACTTCGCCCTGGCTGAATTGAACAA
>Ga0247821_10000276_pt1 | contig 28914 bp, 25 predicted proteins | sample 13C_Glycerol_Day_FD_192481 | JGI IMG/M metagenome (GOLD analysis project Ga0247821, IMG submission 192481) | Soil microbial communities from agricultural site in Penn Yan, New York, United States - 13C_Glycerol_Day14 | ecosystem: Environmental > Terrestrial > Soil > Agricultural land | place... | reverse complement strand
GGCAGTTAGCGGCGGCGGCGCCAGGGGCCGGTGATGGCGTAGGTGATGCCGGGGTTGTAGACGTTGAAGAACATCGTCCGGCCGTCGGCGGAGAAGCCGACGCCGGACAGTTCGCCGTACTCCGGCTCCTCCGGGGTGCCGTTGTTGACCCGGTTGCGGGCGAACTTGAAGACCTCGCCGTCCTCCGTGGTGCCGAGGATGTGCTGCTCGCCGAGGCCGTCCTCGCACATCATCAGCCCGCCGTACGGCGACATCGTGATGTTGTCCGGGGCGTCGAACTCGGGGTCGTCCGAGCCCGGCTTCGGGCGGGTGAAGATCACCTCGAGACGGAGCGTCCGCTTCCGCGGGTCCAGCTTCCAGACCTGGCCGTCGTGGTCGACCTTCGGGCCGAGCTCGGTCCGCGCGAACGACGACACGAAGTACACGCAGCGGTCCAGATCGCCCCACCAGCAGCCCTCGAGCTTGTAGCCGCCGGTGATCGGCTTGGCGTAGTCCTGCGCGCGGACCGACTCGGACGTCGCCAGCGGGTCCGGCACCGTCACCCACTGGACGTCGTGGAACTCCGCACCCGCCTCCTGGACCACCGAGAGGTCCGGCAGGCCCGGGATGTGCATCGCCTGCAGCTCGCCGCCGGCCCGCAGCGAACCCCAGCCGCCGCGCGGCCGGTTCGGCAGGAAGCGGTAGAAGCCGCCGAGCGGGGCAACGAACGCGTCCTCGGTCTCGTACACGATCCCGGTCCGCGGGTCGATCGCGACCGCCTCGTGCTGGAAGCGACCCATCGCGGTCAGCGCGAACGGGCTGACATTGCGGCGGTCGTCGTACGGATCGACCTCGAAGATGAAGCCGTGGTCCTTCGTGTAGCCGCTCTGACCGGCCTTCAGCTCGGTCTCCTCGCAGGTCAGCCAGGTACGCCAGGGCGTGGGACCGCCGGAGCAGTTGATCGCCGTACCGCCGAGGCTGACGAACTCCTTGGAGGCCGCGTTGTGCCGGTCGACCGTCAGCGTGCTGGTGCCGCCGGCGGCGGCCGGGTCGTACGTCCGCTCGGCCGGCGCGACGACCTTGATCTTCGAGGTCGGGCTGCACTCGTGGTTGCGGACCAGGCGGGAGCCGCCGTCGCGGTCCGGGAACACGCCCATACCGTCGAAGCGGCTCGGCGTCGGGAGTCCGTCCGGCCGGACGGTGCCCTCGCGGGACAGGATCTTGTAGCTGAACCCGCGCGGCAGGTCGAGCATGCCGTCCGGGTCCTCGATCAGCGGGCCGTAGCCGATCTTCGGGCCGGACGTACCAAGTGCCGGCTGCGCCGTGTACAGCGCGTCGACCGAACCGGCCACACTGACCGCGACACCTGCCGCGGCCGCACGGCCGACGAACTGACGCCTGGACAAAGAACTGGTCATGGGGCGGTCTCCCTAGCTCGACGACAAGCAGTGGTGACCAGTGAACGTACGGTAAACAACAACCCAACGGCAAGTGAACGCGTGTCACTCATTCACAGCGAGCGGACCCAGTTCTCCAGCAGTGTCGCGCCGGCGTCGCCGGACTTCTCCGGGTGGAACTGGGTGGCCGACAGCGGGCCGTTCTCGACCGCGGCGACGAACCTGTCCCCGCCGTACGTCGTCCAGGTGACGCGCGGCGTGACGGACTCGCGGGTGTCGGTCAGCTCCCAGCTCCGCACGCCGTACGAGTGCACGAAGTAGAACCGCTCCTTCTCCAGCCCGTCGAAGAGCGTCGTGCCGGACGGTACGTCGACCGTGTTCCAGCCCATGTGCGGGACCGGCTCCCCGTCCACCGGCTGGAGGCGCTCGACGGTGCCGGGCCACTGCTCGCAGCCCTCGGTCTCGACGCCGTGCTCGATGCCGCGGGTGAACAGGATCTGCATGCCGACGCAGATCCCGAGCACCGGACGGCCGCCGGTCAGCCGCCGGTCGACCGCGACGTCGCCGCGGACCGCCTTCAGCCCGGTCATACACGCCTCGAAGGCGCCGACGCCTGGCACCAGCAGACCGTCCGCGTCGCACGCCGCGTCGAAGTCCGCAGTCACCGTGACGTCCGCGCCGACCCGCCGCAGCGCGCGCTCCCCCGACCGGATGTTGCCCGAGCCGTAGTCCAGAAGCACGACCTTCTTGCTCACAGAGCACCCTTGGTGGACGGGATGCCCGGCTGCCGCGGGTCGAGCTCGGCGGCGGCCCGGAGCGCGCGGGCGAAGGCCTTGAACTGCGCTTCGACAATGTGGTGCGGGTCGCGGCCGGACAGCACCCGGATGTGCACGCAGATCGCGGCGTTGAAGGCCAGCGTCTCGAAGACGTGCTGGGTCAGCGAACCGGCGTAGTCGCCGCCGATGATCGCGTACACCTGCCCGTCCGGCTCGCCGGTGTGCACGCAGTACGGACGGCCGGACAGGTCGACGGTGCAGTGCACCAGCGCCTCGTCCAGCGGCACGGTCGCGTCGCCGAAGCGGCGGATCCCGCGCTTGTCGCCGAGGGCTTCCTTGAGCGCCTGCCCGATCCCGATCGCGGTGTCCTCGACCGTGTGGTGCGCGTCGATCTCCAGGTCGCCGACCGTGTTCACGTGCAGGTCCAGCAGCGCGTGCTTGGCGAGCGCGTTGAGCATGTGGTCGTAGAAGCCGACCCCCGTGGAGATGTCCGCCCGGCCCTCGCCGTCGAGGTTCAGCTCGACGAGGACCTTGGACTCGCTCGTCTCCCGATCAACCCGCGCAGTGCGGCTCATGACAACCTTCCTACGTCGCTCTTCAGGATGCGCTCCAGTGAGGCGCGGAACGCGGCCATCTCCTCGCCGGTGCCGATCGACACCCGCAGCCAGCCGTCCGGGCCGGTCTCCCGGATCAGGACGCCGTCGTCGAGCAGCGCCTGCCAGACCGCGTGCCGGTCCGCGAACGTGCCGAACAGGACGAAGTTGGCGTCCGAGTCGACCGCGCGCAGCCCGAGCGACCGCAGCCAGTCGACGGTCTCGTCGCGCTCGACGCGCAGCTGCTCGACCCGGCCGAGCAGCTCGTCGGAGTGTCGCAGGGCGGCCCGCGCGACCGCCTGGGTCACGGCGGACAGGTGGTACGGCAGCCGGACGATCCGCAGCGCGTCCACGAACTGCTTGGTGGCGGCAAGGTACCCGACCCGGCCGCCGGCCATCGCGAACGCCTTCGACATCGTCCGGGCGACGGCGAGATTCGGGTACGCCGGCAGCAGGCTGACCGCGCTCGGCGTCCCGGTGCGGCGGAACTCGGCATACGCCTCGTCGACCACCACGACGGCGCCGTGCGCGGCGGCGTGCGCGACGATCGCCTCGGTCACGTCGATCGGCAGCGCCGTCCCGGTCGGGTTGTTCGGCGAGGCGAGCAGCACGACCGACGGGCGGTGCCGGGAGATCGCGGCGATCGCCTTGCTCCGGTCGAGCGTGAAGTCCTCGGCCCGGCGGCCGGTGACCCAGGCGGTGTTCGTGTCCCGCGCGTACTCCGGGTACATCGAGTAGGTCGGCGCGAACGACAACGCCGTCCGGCCGGGGCCGCCGAACGCCTGCAGGACGTGCAGCATCACCTCGTTGGACCCGTTCGCCGCCCAGAGCTGCTCGGGCTCCAGGTGCGCCCCGGACTCGCGCGCCAGGTACGCCGCGAGGTCCGCGCGCAGGCCGAGGAACTCGCGGTCCGGGTACCGGTTCATGCCGCGGGCGGCCTCGGTCACCGCGGCGGCGATGTCGGCGACGGTCGCCTCGCTCGCCGGATACGGGTTCTCGTTGACGTTCAGCAGCACCGGGACGTCGAGCTGCGGGGCGCCGTACGGCTCGAAGCTCTTGAGCTCCTCACGGATCGGCAGCCCGTCGAAGCGGCCCATCACTGCTCCTCGGGGAATCGGACGGAGACCGCGGCACCGTGGCCGGGCAGATCCTCGGCGTCGGCGAGCGTGACCACGTGACCGGCGACCTCGCGCAGCGCGTCGCGCGAGTAGTTCACGACGTGCACCGCCTTGAGGAAGCTGCGCACCGACAGGCCGGACGAGTGGCACGCGCAGCCGGCCGTCGGGAGCACGTGGTTCGACCCGGCGCAGTAGTCGCCGAGCGACACCGGCGACCAGCTGCCGACGAAGATCGCGCCGGCGTTGGTGATCAGGCCGGCCCGCTCCTCGGCGTCCGCGGTCTGGATCTCCAGGTGCTCGGCGGCATACGCGTCGACGAATGCGGTGCCCTGCTCGAGGTCGTCGACGAGCACGATCGCGGACTGCTGACCGGACAGCGCCTCGGCGACCCGGTCCCGGTGCCTGGTCTGCGCGACCTGCGGCGGCAGCTCGGCCTCGACCGCCTCGGCGAGCGACTCGCTCGGGGTGACCAGCACACTGGCCGCCATCGGGTCGTGCTCGGCCTGGCTGATCAGGTCGGCGGCGACGTGCTTCGGGTCCGCGGTGGCGTCGGCCAGGATCGCGATCTCGGTCGGTCCGGCCTCGGAGTCGATGCCGACCTCACCGAGCAGGTTGCGCTTGGCGGCGACGACGTAGATGTTGCCCGGGCCCGTGATCAGGTTGACCTTCTTGCAGCCCTCGAAGCCGTACGCGAAACCGGCGATCGCCTGCGCGCCGCCCATCGCATACACCTCCTCGATCCCGAGGAGCGCGCACACCGCGAGCACCGTCGGGTGCGGCAGCCCGCCGAACTCCTTCTGCGGCGGCGAGGCGACGGCGAGCGACGGCACGCCGGCGACCTGGGCCGGTACGACGTTCATCACGACGCTCGACGCCAGCGGCGCGCGGCCGCCGGGCACGTAGAGACCCACGCGCTGGACCGGGACGAACCGCTGCGTCACCCGGCCGCCCGGTGCGGGCTCGGAGGTGACATCGGCGGTGAGCTCGTCCTGGCTGACCTCGCGGACGCGGCGGATCGACTCCTCGAAGGCGCTGCGCACCTGCGGGTCGAGCTCCTCCAGCGCGGACTTCAGCGCCGCGGCCGGGACCCGGATGTCCTCGACGCGCACATGGTCGAACTTCTCACCGTAGTCCCGGATCGCCTCGAGGCCGCGATGGCGGACGTCCAGGCAGATGGGTCGGACGACGTCGAGAGCCTTCTCGACGTCGAACACGGCTCGGGGAACGAGGGCATTCACTTCGGCTTGGAGGTCGGAGACCTCTCCGGCCGCCACTCGGCCCCGCAGGTCGACGCGGCGAATCATGGGAGTCAGTCTAGTGGTCACGCCCCGCACCCCCGACGCCATATCCACAGGGCGGCCGGTCACCACAGGTGATCGGGGGCAGCCATGCCCTAGGCTCGTCGGCATGGACTCCCGCCTGCCGTTGCTCACTGTCGACACGGTGATCTTTCCCGGCCTGGTGGTCTCGATTCCGGTCACCGACGTGCAGGGCCGCGCGGTGGTCCGGGACCTGGTCGAGAACGGCGGCGAACTGATCTGCGGCGCCCTCGCGGTCCGGGACGGGTACGAGCTGGGCGAGCGGGTGTTCCGGTCGCTGTACGGGACGGGCTGCGCGGCGACGATCTCCGAGATCGCGGTGGACGCCGACGACGAGGGCCCGATCGAGGTGACGCTGACCGGGAACCGGCGGTTCAAGGTGACCGAGCTGGACGGCACCGGCGACTACCTGGTCGCCGACGTCGAGTGGCTGCCCGACGACCTCGGCGACGACCCGTTGGGGACGGCGACGGTCGCGCTGGAACGCTTCCGCAGGTACGCCGCGGCGGTCAGCGAGATCAGCCGCCCGGGCCTGCACCTCGGCGACCTCCCCGACGATCCGGGCACGCTGTCCTACCTGATGTCGGCCGCAATGAAGCTGATGACACCGGACCGCCAGAAGCTCCTCGAGGCCGAGGACGTCACCACCCGCCTCGCGCAACTCGTCGGCCTGATCGACACCGAGCTCTCCGCCATCGCCGCGCTCCCGTCCCTCCCCGCCACGGACCTGATCAGCTGGTCCGCCCTCTCCCCCAACTGACGCACTACCGGATTGAATCCCGGGGCGGTATGGTTTTGGTATGAGCAAGCAGATCACCGTGCGGTTGCCGGACGAGCTGGTCGACTTCATGGACGAACTGGTCGCCACCGACAAGGCGACCAGCCGGGCGTCCGTGGTCGCCCGGGCGATGGAGCGTGAGCGCCGCCGCGAGCTGGCCGCCCGCGACCTCGCCATCCTGAACGAGTACGGCGACTACCCGGATCTCGAGGGTCTCGCCCCCGCGGCCGCCGGGACCGTGCTCAGCGACCTCGACTGATGCGCCCGATCCACATCGCGCGGCTCGACAAGCCGCGCCCGGTGGTGGTGCTCACCCGCGAACTGATCCGCCCGCGCCTCACCAACGTGACGGTCGCCCCGATCACCAGCACGATCCGCGGCCTGTCCACCGAGGTCCGAGTCGGCCCGGAGAACGGCCTCGACCACGCCAGCGCGATCTCCTGCGACAACATCCAAACCATCCCGAAGTCCCAGCTCGGCCGCCTGATCGGCCACCTCCACCCCGACCAGGAACCCGCCCTGGCCGAGGCAATCAACCTGGCGTTCGACCTGGAGCTCTAGCCCAGCTTGCTGATGTCGCGGACGGCGCCCTTGTCGGCGCTGGTGGCCATGGCGGCGTAGGCGCGGAGGGCGGTGGTGACCTTGCGGTCGCGGGACTTGGGGGCGTAGACGCCGTTCAGGGCGTCGCGGCGGGCGGCGAGTTCGTCGTCGGTGACCAGCAGCTCGATCGAGCGGTTCGGGATGTCGATGCGGATCCGGTCGCCGTCCTCGACCAGGGCGATGGTCCCGCCGGACGCCGCCTCGGGCGAGACGTGGCCGATCGAGAGTCCCGACGTACCGCCCGAGAAGCGGCCGTCGGTGATCAGGGCGCAGACCTTGCCGAGGCCGCGGCCCTTCAGGTACGAGGTCGGGTACAGCATCTCCTGCATCCCCGGCCCGCCCTTGGGGCCTTCGTACCGGATCACGATGACGTCGCCGGGCTGGATCTGCTTGGCCAGGATCTTCTCGACGGCCTGCTCCTGCGACTCGCACACCACCGCGGGGCCCTCGAACGTCCAGATCGACTCGTCCACACCGGCCGTCTTCACCACGCAGCCGTCGACGGCCAGGTTGCCCTTCAGCACGGCCAGGCCGCCGTCCTTGGAGTACGCGTGCTCGCGGTCCCGGATGCACCCGTTCGCGGCGTCGGTGTCCAGCGTCTCCCACCGCTCGGACTGCGAGAAGGCCTGCGCGGACCGCTTGCAGCCCGGCGCCGCGTGCCACAGCTCGACGGCCTCCGGCGACGGCGAACCGCCGCGCAGGTCCCACGTCTTCAGCCACTCGTCGATCGAGTCGCTGTGCACGGTGGTGACGTTCTGGTTCAGCAGGCCGGCGCGGTGCAGCTCGCCGAGGATGGCGGGGATGCCCCCGGCACGGTGCACGTCCTCCATGTAGTACGTGCCCTGCGGCGCGACGTTCGGCGCGACCTTCGCCAGGCACGGGACGCGGCGCGAGACCGCGTTGATGTCGTCGAGGTCGAAGCCGACCTCGGCCTCCTGCGCGGCCGCCAGCAGGTGCAGGATCGTGTTCGTCGAGCCGCCCATCGCGATGTCCAGCGCCATCGCGTTGCCGAACGCCTCCTTCGACGCGATCGAGCGCGGCAGCACGGTCGCGTCGTCGTTGTCGTAGTAGCGGTGGGCCAGCCCGACGACGGTCTCGCCGGCCTTCTCGTACAGCGCGCGGCGGGCGGTGTGGGTGGCCAGCACCGACCCGTTGCCGGGCAGCGACAGGCCGATCGCCTCGGTCAGGCAGTTCATCGAGTTCGCGGTGAACATGCCGGAACAGGAACCGCAGGTCGGACAGGCGTTCTCCTCGATCCGCAGGATGTCGGCGTCGGAGACGTTCTCGTTGACGGCCTCGGACATCGCGTCGATCAGGTCGAGCTTGCGGACCGTCCCGTCGACCAGCGTCGCGCGGCCGGCCTCCATCGGGCCGCCGGAGACGAACACGGTCGGGATGTTCAGCCGGAGCGCGGCCATCAGCATGCCCGGGGTGATCTTGTCGCAGTTGGAGATGCAGACCAGCGCGTCCGCGCAGTGCGCCTCGACCATGTACTCGACCGAGTCGGCGATCAGGTCCCGTGACGGCAGGCTGTAGAGCATGCCGCCGTGGCCCATCGCGATCCCGTCGTCGACGGCGATCGTGTTGAACTCGCGCGCGATCCCGCCGGCCGCGTGGATCGCCTCGGAGACGATCCGGCCGACCGGGGCCAGGTGGGTGTGACCGGGCACGAACTCGGTGAAGCTGTTCGCCACCGCGATGATCGGCTTCCCGAAGTCCTCGCGGGCTACCCCGGAGGCCTGCATGAGCGCGCGAGCGCCCGCCATGTTGCGGCCGTGGGTGACAGTGCGGGACCTCAGAGCAGGCACGACGAACATCTCCTAGCTAGGTGTGGCGTATCTCCTGATAGTGCCACGCCCGTCCGAATGACGGTATGCGGGTCCCGGATTCTGGAGCCGCGGTTTCTGTCGGTGGACGGTCCTAGCCTGGACACATGGCAGGACTGGGCCATCACACCCGTGCGGCGCACCCCGCGCTGCGCCCCCTCGTGCCTGACATCACCGGCTATGCGTACGCCGGTGATCCCCCGGCGCTGCACCGCGGCCTGCCCTCGCGCCACCTGACACTCGTCATCACGCTCGACGAGCCCCTCGGCGTCGCCTGGCCCGGCGGCCCGGTGGACAAGTACGACGCACTCGTCGGCGGACTGCACTCGCGGGCGGTCCACATCGGTCAGACACCGAGCCGCGCCGGCGTACAGGTCTCGCTCACTCCCCCGGCCGCCCGAGCGCTCCTCGGACTGCCGCCGGGCGCCCTCGCGTCGACGGTGTTCGGCCTGGACGAGGTCCTCGGCCGGCCCGCGCGCGAGCTGACCGAGCAGCTGCGCGAGGCGCCAACTTGGGAGACACGCTTCGACCTGCTCGAGGCCCTGCTGCTGCGGCAACTCGACGGAAGCCGTCCCGGTGCTGTGCGGCCCGAGCTCGGCTGGGCCTGGCAGCGACTGTGCGGCGCGAGCGGCTCGGTCGGGGTCCAGGAGCTGGCGACCGAGGTCGGGTGGAGCCGGCGGCATCTCACCGATCGGTTCACGTCGGAGTTCGGTCTGCCGCCGAAGGTCGCGGCCCGCGTGCTGCGGTTCGAGCGCGTCACCGAACAACTACGCCGGCAGCCGCGGATCCGGCTGGCCGAGCTGTCGGCCGCCGCCGGGTATGCCGACCAGGCACATCTGACCAGGGAGTTCCGCGCGATCGCGGGCTGTTCACCGCGGCAGTGGATCCGTGAGGAACTCCCCGACCTGTCCGGTAATCCACAGGGATCGGCGATCGCGCCAGCATCGTCGGCGCGATCTCACTAGACTCGCCGGGGTGAGTGAGACGACCGAGCTGCCCGATTCCGAAGCCCTTCAGGTCCTCCGGCGGGTGTTCGGGTACGACGCCTTCCGCGGCGAGCAGGGCGACATCATCGACACCGTCGTGGCGGGCGGCGACGCGCTGGTGCTGATGCCGACCGGCGGCGGCAAGTCGCTGTGCTACCAGATCCCGTCGCTGGTGCGGTCCGGTGTCGGCGTGGTCATCTCGCCGCTGATCGCGTTGATGCAGGACCAGGTGGACGCGCTCACCGCGCTCGGCGTCCGGGCGGGATTCCTCAACTCCACGCAGGACTTCGAGCAGCGGCGCGAGGTCGAGCAGGCGTTCCTGGCCGGCGAGCTCGACCTGCTGTACCTGGCGCCCGAGCGGCTCCGGGTGGAAGCGACCGTGCGGCTGCTCGACCAGGGCAAGATCGCGCTCTTCGCGATCGACGAGGCGCACTGCGTGTCGCAGTGGGGCCACGACTTCCGGCCCGACTACCTGATGCTGTCCGAGCTGCACGAGCGCTGGCCCGACGTGCCGCGGATCGCGCTCACCGCGACGGCGACCGAGGCGACCCACCAGGAGATCGCGACCCGGCTGAAGCTCGGCGACGCGAAGCATTTCGTCGCGAGCTTCGACCGGCCGAACATCCAGTACCGGATCGTCCCGAAGGACAATCCGCAACGGCAGCTGCTCGATCTGCTGCGCACCGAGCACGCCGGCGACGCGGGCATCGTGTACTGCCTGTCCCGCAACAGCGTCGAGAAGACCGCGGCCTTCCTGACCCAGAACGGGATCGAGGCCCTGCCGTACCACGCCGGCCTGGACAGCCGGACCCGCGCCGCGAACCAGGCCCGGTTCCTGCGCGAGGACGGGCTGGTCGTGGTGGCGACGATCGCGTTCGGCATGGGGATCGACAAGCCGGACGTCCGCTTCGTCGCGCACCTCGACCTGCCGAAGTCGGTCGAGGGCTACTACCAGGAGACCGGCCGCGCGGGGCGTGACGGCCTGCCGTCCACCGCCTGGCTGGCGTACGGGCTGCAGGACGTCGTCCAGCAGCGGAAGATGATCGACACGTCCGAGGGCGACCTCGCGCACCGGCGGCGGCTGAGTGCGCATCTCGACGCGATGCTCGCGTTGTGCGAGACCGTGCAGTGCCGGCGCTCGCAACTCCTGGCGTACTTCGGCCAGCAGGGCGGCGCGTGCGGGAACTGCGACACCTGCCTGACGCCGCCGGAGTCCTGGGACGGCACGATCGCGGCGCAGAAGCTGCTCTCGACGGTGTACCGGCTGCAGCACGAGCGCGGGCAGAAGTTCGGCGCCGGGCAGCTGATCGACATCCTGCTCGGCAAGGAGACCGACAAGGTCAAGCAGTTCCGGCACGACCAGCTGACCGTGTTCGGGATCGGCACCGAGCTGACGGACACCGAGTGGCGCGGCGTGATCCGGCAGTGCCTCGCGCTGCGGTTGCTCGCGGTCGAGGGCGACTACGGCACGCTCGTGCTCACCGAGGACAGCGGCGAGGTGCTCGGCCGGCGGCGCGAGGTGATGATGCGCCGCGAGCCCGAGCGGGTGCGTTCCAGGAGCAGGTCGTCCAGCGGCAAGAAGGCGGCCGCCGCCGATCTCGCGCCCGAGGCGGCGCCGGTGTTCGAGCGGTTGCGCGCGTGGCGGGCGGCGGTGGCCAAGGAGCAGGGCGTCCCGGCGTACGTGATCTTCCACGACGCGACGCTGCGGCAGATCGCCACCGACCGGCCGACGTCGCTGGCCGAGCTGGGCACGATCAGCGGCATCGGCGAGAACAAGCTGACCAAGTACGGCGACGGCGTCCTGGAGACGCTCGCCGCGGACTGATGTCGAATCGGCGGTAGCGTCTTCGACGCGAAGGCACAGGGCGCGGACCGACCGCGCCACCGGAGCGAGGGAGCACGCTCATGTCTTCATCCGTGCTGTTGATGTCGATGTCGGCCGACGGCTACATCGCGGGACCGGACGACCGGCCCGGCAACCCCGGCGGCGACGACTTCATGCGGTTGCACGAGTGGTACCTGGACGACGCCGGCGAGGTCGGTCGCCCGGACGGCGAGGCCGGCGAGATCTGGGACGAGCTGAACGCCACCGGCGCGGTCCTGGTCGGCCGCCGTACGGCGGAGCAGGTCGACTACTACGGCGGGCACCACCACGGCGTACCGATCTTCGTCGTCAGCCACGACCCGACACCGGTCGGCTACGAGAACGTCCACGTCGTCGGCGACATCGAGACCGCGATGGCGCAGGCGAAGGCGGCCGCCGGCGACAAGGACGTGCTGGTCCACGGCGCGGTCACCGCGCAGCAGGCGCTGGCGGCCGGCGTCCTCGACGAGCTGCAGCTCAGCCAGGTGCCGGTCCTGTTCGGCAGCGGTCTGCGGCTGTTCGACGTCCTCCCGCACCGCGTCGAGCTCGAGGTCGTCCGCGTGATCGACACGCCCCGCGCGACGCACATCCGCTACCGGGTCCTCAACTGAGCAACGGCTGAGGACACCGCCTAGGGCGTCCAAGTGACCGTTGGAGCAAGGCCGGCGAAGTCCTGGAGCAGGCGGGAGCGGCGGGTGGCGATCCAGGCCAGGGCGACGGTGTTCGGCGCGAGGTTGTCGACGGGGACCGTGACGACGTCGGGGCGCTGGTAGAAGGTGGCGACGGACAGCGGGACGATCGAGACACCGCGGCCGGCGGCGACGTGTTCGAGCTTCTCCTCGACGCTGTGCAGCACGGGGATCGGTTTCGCCGTCCGGGTCCGGAGCTCGACGGCGATGTCGCGCCACTCCGGTACGGCGTCGGGGTCCTGCAGGAGATGCTCGTCGGCGAGATCGGTGATGTCGATGACGGGCTTCCCGGCGAGGCGGTGGCCGGCCGTCAGCGTCGCGACCCGGGGCTCCTCGAAGAGCGGGCGGACGGTGAGGCCGGCCTGGTCGATCGGCAGCCGGACGATGCTCACGTCCACCCGGCCGTCGTGCAGTACGTCGACCTGGTCGTCCCACGTGGTGCGGATCAGCTCGATCTCGAGCTCCGGATGCGTCGCGCCGAACGCGCGGACCGCCTCGGTCACGGTCAGGCCCGGCATGAAGCCGATCGTGAACGTCGTCGAGCCGCGCGCGGCCCGGGCCACCCGGCGCCGCGTGGCGTCGGCGGCGGCGAGCAGCGGCCGCGCGTCGTCGAGCAACTGGCGACCGGCCGCGGTCAGTTCGGTCGATCGCCGGGTGCGGGCGAACAGCTGGGCCCGGAGCTCGTCCTCGAGGGCCCGGATCTGCCGGGACAGCACGGGCTGCGCGATGTGCAGCCGCTCGGCCGCGCGGCCGAAGTGCAGTTCCTCGGCGACGGCGACGAAGTAGCGCAGCTTGCGGAGATCGAGGTCCATAATACCTTCAGGGTATTACAGAGAGCGGAACAGGTCTTGGACGGCGGCGCCCCGGCCGCCGCATCGTGGAAGCGAGATTCCCCACCACGAAAGGCAGTTCCGTGACTCTGCAGGACCACCGCGTCGTCCTTCTCGGCGGTACGTCGGGCATCGGCCTGGCCACCGCACAGCTGGCCGCCGCCCAGGGCGCGACCGTGATCGTTGCCTCGAGCAACCCCGAGTCCGTGAAGGCGGCGCTCGGCGCGCTGCCCGCGTCGGCCGCCGGCGAAGCGGTCGACCTCACCGACCCCGCCGCCGTCCGGGCGTTCTTCGCCGGTCTCGATCCGTTCGACCACCTCATCTACACCGCCGGCGAGGCGCTGACCTTCCTCGAGGTCGGCTCGATGGACCTGGCGCAAGCGCGGCAGGCCTTCGAGCTGCGGTACTTCGGTGCGCTCGGTGCCGTGAGCGCCGCCGTACCGAAGCTCCGCGCGGGCGGCTCGGTCGTCCTCACGACCGGCGCCGCCGGCGACCGCCCGGGCCCCGGCTGGTCGGTCGCCGCGAGCATCTGCGGCGCGATGGACTCCCTGACCCGCGCCCTCGCCGTCGAGCTCGCCCCGCTCCGCGTCAACGCCGTCAAGCCCGGCGTCGTCCGGACGCCGATGTGGCGCGGCGGCATCGACTACGACGAGACCGCGCAACACCTCCCGGTCGGGCGGGTCGGCGAGCCGGAGGACATCGCGGCGGCCTACGTCTACCTGATGATCCAGCCTTACGCCACCGGCTCGATCGTCTCCGTCGACGGCGGCCACGTCCTGGTGTGAGACTCCAGTCGTGACACGCATCCTGATCACCGGTTCGGCCGACGGCCTCGGGCAGCTGCTCGCGCGGGAACTCGTCGCCCAGGGCCACGACGTCGTGCTCCACGCCCGCAACGAACGGCGCGCCGACGACGCGCTCCGGGCGGTGCCGGAGGCGACGGCGGTGCTCGTGGGCGATCTCGCGAGCATCGACCAGACGCGGGACCTGGCGGCCCAGGCGAATGCGTCCGGGCGGTTCGACGTGGTCGTGCACAACGCGGCCGTCGGGTACCAGGAGCCGCGGATCGAGACGGTCGACGGTCTCGAGCACGTGTTCGCGATCAACGCGCTGGCGCCGTACCTGCTGACCGCGCTGATCGAACGCCCCGATCGCCTGATCTACCTCAGCTCTGGCATGCACGAAGGCGGTGACGTCGCCCTCGACGACCTGCAGTGGGTACGGCGGCGGTGGCGCGGAGCGCAGGCGTACTCGGACTCCAAGCTGCACGACGTCCTGCTGGCGTTCGCGGTCGCCCGGCTCTGGCCGGACGTGCTGTCGAACGCGGTGGACCCCGGCTGGGTCCCGACAAAGATGGGCGGGCGCGGTGCGCCTGGTGATCTCGGCCAGGCGCACCTGACGCAGGTCTGGCTGGCCACCGCGCCGGAGACCGGAAGCGGCGGGTATTACTACCACCGGCGACCGCACCGAACTCATCCGGCCGCTTCGGACCGCGAGACGCAGGACGCCTTTCTGGACGCCTGCGCCTCGCTGACCGGCGTACGACTGCCCCGCTGACTCAGGCCTGCGAGATGTAGAGGCGGTTGCCGTCCGGGTCGTGCAGGCTGAACATCGGGGGTACGCCGGGCCACTCGAGCAACTCGTCGGTGTCGACGCCGCTGGTGAGGAAGTGCTGGTGCGCCTCCTTCGCGTCCGGGCTGGCCATCCGGATCCCGGTGTCGACGCCTGCCGGGTTGCTCTCGCTCGCGGGGACCAGCGCGATGCTCGCCGACGAGCCGGTCGGGGCGACGACGATCCACCGGCCGCCGAGCTGCGGCAACGGCGCGTCCATCAGCACCTCGAAGCCGAGCGCGCCGGTGTAGAACGCCAGCGCGCGGTCCTGGTCGGTCACCGGTACGCCGACGGTCCGGATCTCGCTGATGTGGGTCATGGTCCTTCTCCTTCGTGACGAGGTGCTTTCACCCAGGAGGTAGAACCCGATCCGCCGTTTTCGACATCAGCCACGAAGAAAGCCCCGGACAATTCTGTCCGGGGCTTTCGTTCGCTGTGCTGACTACTTCGCGACGACCCGCAGCGTGACCTCGGCCTCGCCGTCGCCGGTGGAGCGGGTGACGACGCCGGCCGAGCGGAGCGCGGCCAGGTTCTTGTCGTCGGCGAACCGGTCGCTGACCGATCCGGCCGCCTCGAAGTCGACGTACCCGATCATCACCGCGCCCTTGATGTCGGGCAGCGCCTGCTTGAAGTTCTCGGTCTGGCCGAGGCCGCCGTCCTTCAGCACCTGCTCGGCGTAGTCCTTGCTGGTCGAGACGACGAGCGTGTCGCCGTCCTTCGCGCTCTCGATCGGGATGTTCGCCGAGGACCGCTCGCGGAGCAGCGTGGTCAGCTTCTGCACGACCGGCTCGGCCTTCGCCGGGTCGGTCTCCATCCGGGCCGCGATCTTCGGGCCGTCGGCGGTGTCCTTGTCGATCGAGACCGACAGGTTCTTGCCGGCCAGGGTCTTCAGGTCGTCCGGCAGCTTCAGCCCGGTCTCCTGGGCGATCTCGTCGATCATCGGCTGGAGGTTCTCGCCGCCCGCCTTCTGCACCTGCGCCCAGGCGGTGTCGATCAGGTTCTCGCCGCCGGAGATCGCGATCGCGCCGGCGGTGGTCTCCGGCAGCTTGGTGACCAGGTCGGCGGCGTCGGCGGAGCTCACCTTGACGCTCTTGTCGCCGTGCGCGATGCCCTTCAGCTCGACGTACGACGCGTCGAACCGCAGCGCCACCGCGGCGGTCGCGTCACCGAGCCCGGCGATCTGGCTGGACTCGACCTTGCCGCTGATCGAGGCCAGGCCCTTGGCGTCCGCCCAGCCCGAGATGAAGCCCTGCTCGCCGAGCTTGTCCATGTCCGCGCTGAACTTGGCGTTCTTGCTCAGCGGGTTGTCCTTGGCCGTGGCGACGGCCGCGTCAACGGTCGCCTGGTCGTCGCCGAGGATCATGTAGCCGTCGGTGAACGCACGGCCGGGCTTGTCGTCCTCGTTCGCGAGCAGCTTGTCCATGCCCTTGTTGGCGGCGTCCTCGTCCTTGATCTGGACGGCGACGACCGGGATCGGCTCGTCCTTGCCCTCGGCCGGCGGGAGCGCGGCGAACCCGGCGCGGTCGCCCAGCCAGGGCTTGACGTCCTTGTCGAAGTCGACGTCGGCGAGGTCGTCGCCGGCGGACTTCTTGATCTGCTCGAACAGCTTCTGCCGCAGGTCGTCCTGCTCACCGGTGAGGCCGAGGTTGTCCTTCACGGACGGGAACTTCATCAGGAACCGGACCGCCGCGACCTTCTGGCCGGCCGACGGGTTCAGGTCCACACGGGCGTAACCGACCGCGGTGCCGGGCAGCACGTCGGCCGGCTGTTTGCCGCCGCCGCCGAGCTTGCCGTAGGCAAAGATTCCGCCGCCGGCGACCACCAGCACCATCGCCACCGCGGCGATGATCGGGATCAGCTTGCCGCGCTTCTTCTTCGGCTCCGGCTGCCACTGCTGCGGACCGCCGTACCCGGGGCCCTGCGGCGGCTGACCGCCGATGTGCATCTGCTCGTACGACGCCTGACCCGGCTGACCGTGCTGCGGAGGGTACTGCTGCCCGCCCTGGCCGTAGTACTGCGCGCCACCCTGCTGAGGACCACCCTGCTGCGGGCCCGGGCCCTGCGGACCCCCGTACTGGGGACCGCCCTGCTGGGGACCACCCTGCTGCGGGCCGCCGTACTGCTGGCCCTGCTGCGGGTGTTGCTGTGGGTAACCGTGCTGGCCGGGCTGCTGGCCTTGCGGCCTCCCCGGCTGCTGACCCTGCTGGGGCCAGAGGTTCTGCCCTTGCGGCGGGCCGTACTGCGGCTGCTGACCACCGGCACCTGGGTACTGGGGTGGTTGGTTCTGGTCGGACATATGCTCCCTCGCTGGCTCCGATGGCCTCACCACCGGATCTGCAAAAGGCTAGTGGACCGGCGGTGCAGATTCTGACGCAGCAGGTTGCGAAGTGGTTGCAACAGGCTCAGCGCGCCACGTCGCGGCGGCGATGATCGCGCAGGCCAGTGCGGCGCCGATCAGCCAGGAGACCGCCGGCGTCCAGGTGTGCAGCTCCAGCGGGGCCGCGACGAGATCACCGGGGTGAGCGGCCCGCAGCCGCGGCTCGATCGGGTCGTGCCCGAGCAGCATGCCGACCCCCCAGCACACTCCGGCGCCCAGGCAAGCACCGAGAGTGACGATCGCGACCGACCACGGACCGTAGTTGCGAAGCCACCAGAACAACGCCCCACCAAGCACCAGGGCGGCCACGAAGCCGATCGCGGTGAACGTGCCGTCCGGCCCGAAGATCCGGGTCATCTGCTCCTCGCCGAGCGCCCCGCCCTGCTCGTCCACGGTGTACTTGGCCAGCGGCGAGAACTGCTGCCAGGCCCACCCGGCCACCACACCCGCGACCAGGAACACCACCACCGTCACCAGGACCGCCTTCGCCCACGGCAGCCGCGGTTCCTCGACGGCCGGCCTCCCGAACGGGTTCAGCGACGGGGGTGCCAGGTACGGCGACTGGGAGGACTCCGGTTGACTCACGACGCCAGTGTGACGCATGGGTTCCACCGCCGGTCAGCTGGCCAGGCAGGAGGGACCGAGGAGCGCTTTCAGGTCGGCCATCAGCGACGAGGTGGGGGTCACCCGAAAGCGGTCGCCGATGCGCATGACGGTGGTCTTCTGGCGTGCCTGCAGGCGCAGGTGAACCTCCGTCATGCCGGGGTGCGAGGTCAGGATGTCCCGCAGCTGATCGACAACCGGCGGGGTGCAGCGGTTGACCGGCATCGTCAGGACGACCGGGCCGCTCGGGCCTTCGGTCAGATCCGGTACGACGACCTCGTCGCCGCTCAGCTCGAGCCGGTCCTCGCGGCGCCGGACACGGCCCTTCATCAAGATGATCGCGTCGTTGGTGAGCAGGTGCGCGTGCAACTGGTACGCCGAGGAGAACATCATCACCTCGATCGAACCTTCGAGGTCCTCGATGGTGACGATCGCGTAGATGTCGCCGCGCTTGTTCACCTTCCGCTGGACCGCGGTGACCAGGCCGCCGATCGTCACCCGGCTGCCGTCCGGCCGGTCCTCGTCGGCGAGCAACTGCCCGATCGTGCAGTCGCTGCCGTTGGTGAGCACGTGCTCGACACCGAACAGCGGATGGTCGGACACGTACAGCCCGAGCATGTCGCGCTCGTGCGCCAGCTTGGTCGCCTTGTCCCACTCCTCGATCTCGGGGACCGTGACGGTCAGGCGGCTGTTGCCCTCGCCCTCGTCGGTGTCGTCGTCGCCCATCGAGAACAGGTCGAACTGGCCGTGCGCCTCGTTCCGCTTCAGGTCGATGGCCTCGTCGACGGCCTGCTCGTGCACCGCGACGACCGCGCGCCGGGCGTGGCTCATCGAGTCGAACGAGCCGGCCTTGGCCAGCGACTCGATCACGCGCTTGTTGCAGACCGGCAGCGGCACCTTGTCGATGAAGTCGACGAAGTCGGTGAACCGGCCCTTCTCCTCGCGGGCCGCGACGATCTCGGCGACCACGTTCACGCCGACGTTGCGGATCGCGGACAGGCCGAAGCGGATGTCGGTGCCGACCGGGGTGAAGTTCGAGTCCGACTCGTTGACGTCCGGCGGCAGCACCTTGATGCCCATCCGGCGGCACTCGTTCAGGTAGATGGCCATCTTGTCCTTGTCGTCCTTGACGGACGTCAGGACGGCGGCCATGTACTCCGCCGGGTAGTTGGCCTTCAGGTACGCCGTCCAGTACGAGACCAGACCGTACGCCGCCGAGTGGGCCTTGTTGAACGCGTAGTCCGAGAACGGGACCAGGACGTCCCAGAGCGCCTTGATCGACTGGTCGGAGAAGCCGTTCGCCTTCATGCCCTCGGAGAAGCCGACGTACTCCGCGTCGAGCACCTCGCGCTTCTTCTTGCCCATCGCCCGGCGGAGCAGGTCCGCCTTGCCGAGCGTGTAGCCCGCGAGCTGCTGGGCGATCGCCATCACCTGCTCCTGATACACGATCAGGCCGTACGTCGTGCCCAGGATCGGCTCCAGCGCGACGGCGAGCTCGTCGTGCGGGTAGCTGATCTCCTGCTGCTTGTTCTTGCGGAGGGCGTAGTTGGTGTGGCTGTTCGCGCCCATCGGGCCGGGGCGGTAGAGCGCGCCGACCGCGGAGATGTCCTCGAAGTTGTCCGGCCGCATCAGCCGCAGCAGCGCCCGCATCGGGCCGCCGTCGAACTGGAACACGCCGAGCGTGTCACCGCGGGCGAGCAGGTCGTACGTCGGTTTGTCGTCGAGGGACTTGGCCAGCTCGTCGAGGTCCAGCGTGACACCGCGGCTGGCCTCGACGTTCTTGACCGCGTCGTCCATGATCGTCAGGTTCCGCAGGCCCAGGAAGTCCATCTTGACCAGGCCGAGCGTCTCGCAGCTCGGGTAGTCGAACTGGGTGATGACCTGGCCGTCCTGCTCGCGGCGCATGATCGGGATCAGCTCGATCAGCGGCTCGCTGGACATGATCACGCCGGCCGCGTGCACACCCCACTGGCGCTTCAGGTTCTCCAGGCCGCGAGCGGTGTCGACGATCTTGCGCACGTCCTGGTCGGACTCGTACAGCGAGCGGAACTCGGTGGCCTCGGAGTACCGCTTGTGGGTCGAGTCGAAGATGCCCGACAGCGGGATGTCCTTGCCCATCACCGACGGCGGCATCGCCTTGGTGATCCGGTCGCCCATCGCGAACGGGTAGTCCAGCACCCGGCCGGCGTCCTTGATCGCCTGCTTGGCCTTGATCGTGCCGTAGGTGACGATCATCGCGACCCGGTCGTCGCCGTACTTCTCGGTGACGTAGCGGATCACCTCGGGGCGGCGGCGGTCGTCGAAGTCGATGTCGAAGTCGGGCATCGACATCCGCTCCGGATTCAGGAACCGCTCGAAGATCAGGCCGTGCTGGAGCGGGTCCAGGTCGGTGATCTTCATCGCGTACGCGCACATCGAGCCGGCGCCGGAACCACGGCCCGGACCGACCCGGATGCCGTGCTCCTTGGCCCAGTTGATGAAGTCCGCGACGACGAGGAAGTAGCCGGCGTACCCCTTCGAGGTGATGACCTCGATCTCGTACTCCGCCTGCTTGCGGACCTGGTCCGGAATTCCGGCCGGATACCGCTTGTGCAGACCGGTCTCGACCTCGGCGACGAACCAGGACTCCTCGTTGTGGCCCTCGGGGCAGGGGAAGCGCGGCATGAACCGGCCCTCGCCCTCGGTGAAGCTGACGTCGCACTGCTCGGCGATCAGCAGCGTGTTGTCACACGCCTCCGGCAGCTCCTTCCACACCTCGCGCATCTCGGCGGCGGTCTTGACGTAGAACTCGTTCGCGTCGAACTTGAACCGGTTCGGGTCGGACAGCGTCGAGCCTGACTGCACGCACAGCAGCGCGGCGTGCGCCTGGGAGTCCTCGGGCTTGGTGTAGTGCAGGTCGTTGGTCGCGACCAGCGGCAGGCCGAGCTCGCGGGCCAGCTTCAGCAGGTCCTTCTGGATGTCCCGCTCGATGCCGAGGCCGTGGTCCATCAGCTCGCAGTAGTAGTTCTCCTTGCCGAAGATGTCGCGGAACTCCGCGGCGGCCTCGACGGCCTCCTTGTACTGCCCCAGGCGCAGGCGGGTCTGCACCTCGCCGGACGGGCAGCCGGTGGTCGCGATCAGGCCCTGGCCGTAGGTGTTCAGCAGCTCGCGGTCCATCCGGGGCTTGAAGTAGTAGCCCTCGAGGCTGGCCAGCGAGCTCATCTTGAACAGGTTGTGCATGCCGGAGGTGTTCTTCGCCAGCAGCGTCATGTGGGTGTAGGCACCCGAGCCGGAGACGTCGTCGCGGCCGGAGTTCGCGTCGCCCCACTTGACCCGCTTGCGCTCCGAGCGGTGGGTGTGCGGCGTCAGGTACGCCTCGACGCCGATGATCGGCTTGACGTCGTACTTCTTCGCGGTCCGCCAGAACTCGTAGGCGCCGAACACGTACCCGTGGTCGGTGGTCGCGATCGCCGGCATGCCCATCTCCTGGGCGGTCTTGAACAACTCGTCGATCCGCGCGGCGCCGTCCAGCATCGAGTACTCCGTGTGCACGTGGAGATGCACGAAACTGTCGCTGGACGCCATATCGACGCAGACCTCCCAGGGCGCGATTCAGGTGGACCGGTACAGCCTATGCGGGCCCGTGGACAGTTCTGAACCGGCTCACCGGCGTGCTCCAGCCGCGCCCGCTATCCGGTCGTGGATCAGACCACGAGCACACCAGTTCGGAGCGCCGGACCGGAGCACCGGCCGCAACGGCACCACCGGGTGGAACGGCGGACCCGGCGCCGAGTAGGGGTCTCGAGGCGCCGGGTCCACCGGTCAGGCGGCCGCCCGGCGGGGGTCCGGGCGGCGAGGGGATTCGCCTGACCCCAGGGTGCCGACCGCGGCCGGCCCACCCATCGGGAGAACTACGGATCTGTCTACGTATGTGGGTGGTCCCGGATCCAGCGCGCGACCTGCGCGCGGGAGGTGAAGGCCAGCTTGCGCAGAATGCGTTCGACGTGCGTCTCCGCGGTGCGTTGCGAGATCACCAGCCGAGCGGCGATCTCGCGGTTGCTCAGCCCGTCGCCGAGCAGGACGGCGATCTCGTACTCACGCTCGGTCAGCCGGCCGGCCAGTCCGGTGCGCGCCGCCGGTGCCTGCGGCGTCTCCCCGCCGAGCGCGAGGGCGACCGCCTGATCGAGGGAGTACCCCGCTCCGAGCTCGAAGGCCCGGTCGAACGCGGCATCGCCGATCGCGGCCCGGATCCGGCCCTCGGCCTGACGGTCGAACCGGCCGTACGGCGTACTGCCGTCCAGTCGCGCACCGGTGGACCTCCACACCGCCCCCGCCGCACCCAGCAGCCGCGCGGACGTCGCGTCCGGCGCCGACGACGCGCCGCACCACGACAGGGTCTGGACGCAGAAGGCGATGCCGGTCCGCCCGTTGAGCGGCTGCCACAGCCGGATCGCCTCCCGGAACGACCGGGTCGCGTCCTCGAATCGTTCGTGGTCCCGCCACTGCACGAGCCCGACGGCCAGCAAACCGTACGCCTCGCACGACGCCGCGCCCGCGGACGTGGCCAGCTCGTACGCCTGCCGGCTGAACTCCTCCACGCGCGGATCGCCCAGGAAGAACGTCGCCGCCGACAGCAGGATCAGTACGTCGAACTCGCCCAAACCGTCGCCGACCGCGCGGAACGTGTCGAGTGCCGGTAACAGCCGCTCGAGCGCCGGGGACAGTTCGCCCCGGTAGATCAGCGCCTGCCCGGTCACCTCCGCAATCCGGGCGCGCAGGTGGTCGTCGTCGTACCGCTCGGCGAGCTCCGCGCACTCGGCCAGCCAGCGCGCCTGCTGCTCGGCTTCGCCGATGAACATCGCGTTGTAGCCGCCGGCCCAGAGCCCGACCGCGCGGATCGGCGTCTGCTCCGGGGCTGCTTCCAGGGCTCGGTACAGGTAGTTGTAGCCCTCCCGGGGGAAGCCGGTGAACCAGAAGTTCCAGATCGGCGCCGCGATCTCGAGCGCTGCCGGACCGCCGTCGGGCTCGTCCAGCGAGAACTCCAGCGCGGCCCGGAGATTGCCGTGCTCACGCCGCAGCCGCAGATACCAGTCGGCCTGCCGCGGCCCGAAGTTGTCGGTCGCCCATTGCTCCGCCAGGCTCCGATAGTGGTCGCGGTGACGCAGGTGATACCGATGTGCCGTGGTGCCGAGCTGATGCGCGCCGTACTGGCTGATCGTGGTCAGCATGTCGTACCAGGCGGCCCGGTGCGGCGCGGCCGCGGTGCGCGTGATGATCGACTTGTTGAGCAGTCCGGCGATCAGACCGAGTACGTCGGCACGCGCGATGCCGTCTCCGGAGCAGACCTCCTCGGCTCCGTCCAGGTCGAAGCCACCGGAGAACACCGACAGCCGGGCCCACAGCGCGCGTTCCGCCTCGGTGCACAGGTCGTAGCTCCAGTCGACCGCGGCCTCCAGCGCCTGATGGCGGGGCGGTGCCGCCTGCTTGCCCGTGGCCAGCAGCTCGAAGCGGTCCTCGAGCCGATCGAGGATCTGCTGCAGCGAGAGAGTTCGCATCCACACTGCCGCGAGTTCAAGCGCCAGCGGTACGCCGTCGAGCTGCCGGCACACCTCGATCAGCTGCGCCCGGTTGTTGTCGTCGATCGTGAACCCGGGCAGCACCGCGCGCACCCGATCGCAGAAGAGCACCATCGCCTCGTACTGATCGGCGTCCGCGGCCGGGACGTCCGCGGGTGGCGTCGACAACGGTGCGACCGACAGAACCAGCTCGCCCACGACGCCGAGCCATTGGCGGCTGGTCGCGACGACCTGCAGCCGTGGCGCGGCCGCAAGCAGCTTGCTCACCAGTACGGCGCAGGCCTCGGCGATCTGCTCGCAGTTGTCCAGCACCAGCAGTACCTGCTTGTCCTCCAGGTACTCCGCGAGGTCGGCAGCCGGGTCCGCGGTGATCTGGCTCAGCCCGAGCGCCTCGGCCAGGGTGTGGCCGAGCAGCGCGGGGTCTCGCAGGGCGGCCAGCTCGACGAACCACACTCCGTCGGCGAACGTCCGCCGTACCTCTGCTGCCATCCGCAACGCCAGCCGCGTCTTGCCGACGCCCCCTGGCCCGGTCAGCGTCAGCAGGCGGCTGCTCGACAGCAACCGCCTCGTCTGCGCCAGGTCGCGGCGCCGCCCGACAAAACTCGTCAGCTCCGCCGGCAGCCGTCCCCGCACCGGCGCCCCAGGCTTCGACTCCCCCATGCCTATTCACAGTAGGCCGGATCCGATGGCGATGAGAGCCCTCGACCCGCACCGATGTCGACCGGTGGGATTCGGCTATTGGGCGTCGGCGAGGAGGTCGAGGGCGTGGTCGAGGTCCTCGGGGTACTGCGAGGTGAACTCGATGTACTCGCCGGTGCCGGGGTGGGTGAAGCCGAGGCGCATCGCGTGCAGCCACTGGCGGGTGAGGCCGAGGCGTTCGGCGAGGATGGGGTCGGCGCCGTACGTCAGGTCGCCGCAGCACGGGTGGCCGATCGCGGACATGTGGACGCGGATCTGGTGGGTGCGGCCGGTCTCCAGGGTGATCTCCAGCAGCGTCGCGTACCGGAACGCCTCGAGGGTCTCGTAGTGCGTGACGCTCGGCTTGCCGCCGGCCACCACGCCGAACTTGTAGTCGTGGTGCGGGTGCCGGTCGATCGGCGCGTCGACGGTCCCGGTGAACGGGTCGGGATGGCCCTGCACGAGCGCGTGGTAGATCTTCTTGACCGTGCGCTCCTTGAAGGCGCGCTTGAGGACCGTGTACGCGTACTCGGTCTTCGCGACCACCATCAGCCCGGACGTCCCGACGTCCAGCCGGTGCACGATGCCCTTGCGCTCGGCGGCGCCGCTGGTCGAGATGCTGAACCCGGCGCCGGCCAGGTGCCCGATCACGGTCGGGCCGGTCCACCCGGGCGACGGGTGTGCGGCAACGCCGACCGGCTTGTCCACCACCACGATCTCGTCGTCGTCGTACACGATCCGCAGGTTGTCCACGGTCTCCGGGACGATTGTCACCTCGGACGGCGGCGGTGGCAGCTCGACGTCGAGCAGGACACCGGCCGCGACCCGGGACGACTTCGGCGCCGGCACGCCGTCGACCTGGACCAGGCCGGACTCGATCAGCTCGGCCGCCTTCGTCCGGGACACGCCGAACAGGCGCGACAGTGCCGCGTCCAGCCGCTCCCCCGCGAGACCGTCCGGCACCATCACGGTCCGGGAGCTCCCCGATGTCCCTGATGTCACCGCCGCTGCTCCCGGGTCCCGTCCAGCCGGATCCCGCGCAGCGTCTGGATCACCAGCAGGACGGCGGCGGACGTGACCGCCATGTCCGCGACGTTGAAGATCGCCCAGTGTGGGGTCTGCAGGAAGTCGACCACGTGCCCGTGGAACGGCGACGGCTCCCGGAAGATCCGGTCCAGGATGTTCCCGACCGCGCCGCCGAACAGCAGCCCGAACGCGACCGCCCAGCCCGCCGAACCGAGCCTGCGGGACAGGTAGACGACGCCGAGCGCGACCGTGATCTGGATGACGCTGATGTACGGCGTGTAGCCGGAACCGAGGCTGAACGCGGCACCCGAGTTCCGGATCAGGTTGAACTTGAGCAGCGAACCGATCACGTTCACCGGCTCCCCCGGCGTCAGGTGCGCCAGCGCCAGCGCCTTGGTCAACTGATCCAGGAAGAGGATCAGCAGCCCGACTCCGGCAAACACCACGGTCCACTTCCACGACCGGTTACCGGGGGTCGTCCCGCCGCCGCCGTCCGCGACAGCGTCATCGGACGACGGAGAACCGGCCGACGCGGTGTCGGCCGGTTCCGGTGTGTCTTCGTCCCCCACCTGGTGAGACGAGGCAGGGTCGTTCAGCGGCGTTCCTGGCGTTCTTTGCATGAGACGCACAGTGTCGCACGCGGGAACGCCTGCAGCCGACCCTTGCCGATCGCGTTGCCGCAGTTCTCGCAGACGCCGTACGTGCCGTCGTCGATCCGGGTCAGCGCGAACTCGATCTGGTTCAGCATGTCCCGGGCGTTGTTGGCCAGCGTCAGCTCGTGGTACCGCTCGAGAGTGGTGGAGCCGACGTCCGCCTGGTCGTTGCCGGCGCCGTCGCTGCCGTCCCGGAACAGGCCCGCGATCTCCTGCTCGGCGTCCCGGATCTCCTGCTTGAGGTGCTCGACCTCACCCTCCAGCTCCGCCCGCAGCTCGGCCAGCTCGGCAGCGGTCCACGGGTCCTCACCCGGCTTCACCTTGAAGGTCTCGGCCGTGTGGGCTGCGGACTTCCCCGGCGCCGTCGCCGGAGTCCTGTTCTCGTTCGTCTTCATGGCCACCCTCTTCGTTGTCGCTTTCCTGGCAGGGGTCTTCTTGGCCGGAGCCTTCTTGGCCGCGGAGCCGGCGGCGGTCGCCGCTTGCTTCGCGGAAGTCTTGGCGGCCGGCGAGGTCTTCTTCGCCGGCGCCTTGCGGGCCGTCGTCGTCTTCTTCGGCTCGCCGGATGCCGGGGCGCTCTTCTTGGCCGCGGCAGAACGTTGGGGGGCGGACTTCTTCCGTGCCGATGTAGCCATGGCGGCTACCCCCTGCCTTAGTCGGAGACTGAAGCGGACTGGTCGCAAGACAGTAGGCCACGCGCACATCACGTGCCAGTCTGACGCGCAGACCGTGGACATACGGTAGTCGGTTCTTCAAGCCCGCTCGATGTTCTGCGCGTCACAACCGCATTGCGGACGTCACTGTCCGTAACAGTCCCAGGTCAACCGAGCAGCCGCTCGAGCCGCGCCCGGATGTCGTTCTCCTCCCCCTCCACCTCGACCAGCTTGTCCCTGCTGGTCGCCCCACGCACCAGTGTCACCGCGGAACGCCGTACGCCGAACTCCGCCGCGACCGCCGCCAGGACAGCCTTCGTCGCCTGTCCTTCCACCGCCCGGGCTGCCACCGCGACCACCAGCGCCGGCCCGGACGGACCGTCGTACCGGCCACCGACCGCGGTCCTGGAGGCCCCCGGCCGGACCCGCACCAGAATTCTCATCCTCGAATTCCTACCGCACCACCGATTAACGATTCGTAGCCATCTGGTACGACGCCGTACACTGAGGACCGCGAAGCGCAAGGCAGTGATGAGGCCATCACCTCGGAGCCGCCGGAAGAACGGTCCGTAGGGACCTATTAGAACCGGCAGCGTCTCGTTAAGGAAGTGGGCAACCCGCACAAGGTTGCCAAGGAGGGTGGTACCGCGCGGTAGCCGGCTCGGTCCGGGTGCTTCGTCCCTCGTCCAGCACAGCAGGACGCGACGAAGGACGCAGAAGATGGCGGCAAACACCCCCTGGCGGCAGGTTCCCGCCCAGGTCGACTTCCCCGCGCTCGAGCGCGAGGTGCTCACGCTCTGGGAGGAGCAGGACACCTTCGCGAAGAGCCTCGAGCAGTCCGCCGGCGGCACGCCGTGGACGTTCTACGAGGGTCCGCCGACCGCGAACGGCATGCCCGGCACCCACCACATCGAGGCCCGCGTCTTCAAGGACGTGTTCCCGCGCTACCGGACCATGAAGGGCTTCTGGGTCGAGCGCAAGGCCGGCTGGGACTGCCACGGCCTCCCGGTCGAGGTCGCGGTCGAGAAGGAGCTCGGCTTCAACGGCAAGCCCGACATCGAGGCGTACGGCATCTCCGAGTTCAACGCGAAGTGCCGCGAGTCCGTGCTGCGGCATGTCGACGCGTTCAACGAGCTCACCGTCCGGATGGGCTACTGGGTGGACCTCGAGCACCCGTACAAGACGATGGACCCGGAGTACGTCCAGTCGGTCTGGTGGTCGCTGAAGCAGGTCCACGAGAAGGGCCTGCTGGTCGAGGACTACCGGATCACGCCGTACTGCCCGCGCTGCGGCACCGGTCTGTCCGACCACGAGCTCGCCCAGGGCTACGAGACCGTCGTCGACCCGTCGGTGTACGTCCGCTTCCCGCTGACGTCCGGCCCGCTGGCCGGCAAGGCGTCGCTGCTGGTCTGGACGACCACGCCGTGGACCCTGGTGTCGAACACCGCCGTCGCCGTGCACCCCGACGTCGAGTACGTGGTGGCCACCGACGGCAACGAGTCGCTGGTCATCGCCAAGCCGCTGCTGGACCGTCTCGGCGAGGGCTGGACGGTCACCGGCGAGTACGCCGGCCGCGACATGGAGCGCTGGACGTACCAGCGGCCGTTGGAGCTGGTGCCGTTCGACGAGCCGGCGCACTACGTCGTCCTGGCCGAGTACGTGACCACCGAGGACGGCACCGGTCTGGTGCACCAGTCTCCCGCCTTCGGTGCGGACGACCTCGCGGTGGGCCGCGCGTACAACCTGCCGGTGGTGAAGCCGGTGGACACGACCGGTCACTTCGACGCCGACGTACCGCTGGTCGGCGGGCAGTTCTTCAAGAAGGCCGACGAGGACCTCGTGAAGGACCTCAAGGACCGCGGCCTGCTGTTCAAGCACGTGCCGTACGAGCACCCGTACCCGCACTGCTGGCGCTGCCACACCCCGGTCATGTACTACGCGCTCCCGTCCTGGTACATCCGCACCACGCAGGTGAAGGACGCGCTGCTCCGCGAGAACGAGAAGACCAACTGGTTCCCGGAGTCGGTCAAGTGGGGCCGGTACGGCGACTGGCTGCGCAACAACATCGACTGGGCCGTCTCCCGGTCCCGCTACTGGGGTACGCCGCTGCCGATCTGGCGCTGCGGCGAGGACCACCAGGTGTGCGTGGGGTCGCTGGCTGAGCTCGGCGAACTGGCCGGACGCGACCTGAGCGCGACCGACCCGCACCGGCCGTACGTCGACGACATCACCTTCGACTGCCCGACCTGCGGCGCCGAGTCGCGGCGCGTGCCCGAGGTCATCGACGCCTGGTACGACTCGGGCTCGATGCCGTTCGCGCAGTGGGGCTACCCGTGGGTGGAGGGCTCGCAGGAGAAGTTCGCCGAGACGTACCCGGCCGACTTCATCTCCGAGGCGATCGACCAGACGCGCGGCTGGTTCTACACGCTGATGGCGATCGGCACGCTGGTGTTCGACGAGTCGTCGTACCGCAACGTCGTCTGCCTCGGGCACATCCTCGCCGAGGACGGCCGGAAGATGTCCAAGCACCTGGGCAACATCCTCGAGCCGATCCCGCTGATGGACGACCACAGCGCCGACGCGGTGCGCTGGTTCATGGCCGCCTCCGGGTCGCCGTGGAAGGCGCGCGGCATCGGGCCGAACGTGCTGAACGAGATCGTCCGGAAGGTGCTGCTCACCTACTGGAACACGGTCGCGTTCCACGCGCTGTACGCCCGGCTCGCCGACTGGTCGCCAACTGATGCGCCGGCTGTCGAGGAGCGTTCGGTGCTGGACCGCTGGCTGGTCAGCGAGACGCACCGGCTGGTCCGCGACACCGACGAGGCGTACGCCGCGTTCGACACGCAGCGGCTCGGCCTGCTGATCAACTCGTTCGTCGATGTGCTCTCGAACTGGTACGTCCGCCGCTCGCGCCGCCGGTTCTGGTCCGGTGACGCGGGCGCGCTGGCCACCCTGCACGAGACGCTCGACGTGCTGACGCGGGTGATGGCGCCGCTGACGCCGTTC
>Ga0247821_10000269_pt1 | contig 29209 bp, 44 predicted proteins | sample 13C_Glycerol_Day_FD_192481 | JGI IMG/M metagenome (GOLD analysis project Ga0247821, IMG submission 192481) | Soil microbial communities from agricultural site in Penn Yan, New York, United States - 13C_Glycerol_Day14 | ecosystem: Environmental > Terrestrial > Soil > Agricultural land | place... | reverse complement strand
CACCCGACCCGTACACCACCACCCGAGGAGACACCGTGACCAACCTCACCGACCAGCAGCTCAACGACATCGAAGCCCGCGCCCAGGCCGCCACGCCCGGCCCGTGGGAGCGGGACGACGACTACGGCCCCACCTTCTTCGCCAACACCAGCGGCGAGTACCTGCAAGGTGTCGGCGACTTCAACTTCGGCGTCGGCGAGCAGGCCGAAGCCGACGAGGAGTTCGTGAAGCACGCCCGCGAGGACGTCGACGTGCTCGTCGCCGAAGTCCGCCGCCTCCGCGCCGAGCTGGCCGCACTGGAGGACGACTCAGCTTTCCTCGCCGCCCTCCAGGCCGCCGGGGTCGACAACTGGGAGGGCTACGACGACGCCCTCGAACGCTGCTAACCCTCGCCGCCCCCGCCGCCCGTCCTGCGGCTGGTTGAGCGCCCCAACACCCCACACCCCGCAACCCGACAAGGAGCAGCACATGAGCGGCACCGACCAGCAGCCCGCCACGCACGCCATCCGAATCCTGCGATCGGAAGACCGCATCCCAGTCCAGGCCACCGAGGCGAGCCCCGGCCTGTACGTCTACCAACTCCCCGACGCCGTCAACCCGGACGACCTGTACCGGTGGCGTATCGGACACCACACGGGGTGCGCCGTCGCTATCGCCATGAGCGAGGACAACGCTCTCGCCGGCGCCACCGCAATCGCGGACCTGGCCGACTGGACCCAGGGCGCGGACGTTTCGGCATCCATGAGCAGGGCTGAGCTGGCTAAGCGGCTGCGGCGCAACGACTGCTACCGGGCCGGCTACTGACCCGATCTGAACCGTGACCGGCAGCACGCCCCCGCTGAAGCAGACAGCGGGGGCGGCATCCCAACCTTCACACACCGAACCCGGAGTTGACCATGACCGAACCAGCCCCCACCGCCCTCGATCTCCTGAAGCGCGCCGAAGCCCTGCTGTCCGCGCTGCACGGCAGCGTGGCCCGGCACGACAACCTCGCCGCGCACCTCGGCTGTGCGGGGTGTGAACTGCGCGACCTGATCAGTGCCGCGCTGCCGTCGCTTGCTGCTGTGCCTGCCGCCGTACCGCCCCCCGACCGGGCCGCCGTGCTGCTGGAAGCCGCCGACGAGCTTGGCCACATGGACTACGACACCGACAGCAACGACTACGGCTACGACACGTACCGCGACGCCTGGAACGGCGGAGTCATGGACGGCGCCGAGGTGCTGCGCCGTCTGGCCGCCGAGCCGCCCCAGCCCGCACGGTGCGCCGAATGCGACCACCCCCAGGACGCGCACCAGGAGGGCGACGACCCAGTCACCCCAGGCGCGTGCAGCGGGTGCGGGGACGACGACCGGCACGACTACGAGGCCGCCGAGACGCCCCAGCCCGAAACACAGGCCGCGTTCGTCCCCCCGGCCGCCGAGAGCCTCCCGCTCGGCGCGCTCGACTCCGCCACCGACGGGGCCAGCGCACTCAACGCGTGGGCACGCGACCCGCACGGCCGGAACTTCCTCGCTCACGCGCTCGTGCAGCTGGCCCGCGACGGCTGGCTGCGCAACGAACCGGGCGAGGGATTCGAGCCTGTCCGCGACCACGACGACGTCCCCGAGCCGATCAACCCGGACACCCTGACCGACCGGCTGCGTTGCCCGCAGTGCAGCGAGGACATCACCGACTACGGCGAGGACGACTTCGTCTACCGCACCGGTGACGAACGCCCATACTGCTCGGGCGAGTGCGTGATCGCCGCACATCGGAAGGCGGGCACCGCCTGCACATGCGCGGTCGCTGGCGCCGCGTTCGCCCCGGCCGGTCACTACGCCGACTGCCCTCAAGCCAACGCCCCCGCCGCCGGGGCGGGGTCGCAGGAGGCCGACCGCTCATGACCGCGCTCCTCGCCCATCTCACGCTCGTCGGCCGCCACCACCGCACCGCCGTCGTCGGCGGCTACCACTGGACGTACTGCAACCACCGCTCGCACCGGCTCGGCCTGCCGTGCTGGCGGTGGTTCCGCTGGGACAGCTACTGCGCCCGGCATAACAGGTCGTGCTGGGGCGAATGCGGGGAGGCCAAGTGATCGCCGAGGCCATCGACACCGCCATCACCCTCGGCTGGGCACTCGCCGTGTGGATCGTCTTCCTCGCGACCGTCGCCGCGATCCTCGCGCTCGCTGCGATAGCGACCGGAGCGTGGGGCGTGCGGGCCCTGAGGCGGGCCGTGAAGGCCCCTCTCGCGGCCGAACGCACCCGGCAGGCCCCCGAGTCCACCCGAGCCGCCAAACGGCGCCCTACGCCCTCCTGGGCGCACACCCAACCACTCGACCACGAGGAAGCCGCATGACACTCGCCGAACTCTGCGCCCAACTCGACGCCCTCAACCTCCCCGACGACACACCCGTCATCCTCGCCCGCGACGCCGAAGGCAACGGCTACAGCCCCGTCGCGGGCGCCGACGAACTCCTCTACGACGCCGAGTCCACCTACAGCGGCTCGATGTACGCCACCCCCGAGATGCGTGCAGCCGAGCCCGACGAGTGGAGCGAGGCACCGGACAGCGCAGTCCGGGCGGTCTTCCTCTGGCCCACCAACTGACCCCACCTCGCCTGTCCGGCCCGCCCACCCCGGGCCGGACCCCAACCACCGGAGCACGACATGACCACACCCGCCGACGAACTCCGCACCGCCGTAGTCGAACTCCGATCCGCACCCGAAGGCGACCCCGTCGCCGTACCCGGCGGCACCATCCCCGCCACCCTCGCCGAACCCCTCGCACAGTGGCTGGAGACGGCAGTCATGTACGCCGAACGCTGGCCACCAGACGCCCAGACGAACAGCCCCTTCCGGCTCGGCGCCCTCGCCGTCGCCCGCGCCCTGAACGGAGACCCGTCATGAGCATCTACGCAACCATCGAAGGCATAGGCGACCACGGAGACCCCGAACGCCTCGGCGCCCCATGGGCCTACCAGGGCTCCCACATCCTCCCCGCCGACTCCGACCCGCGCGGCGGCGAAATCGGCCTCGCCCTCATCCCCTCGCACATCACCCGCGACGGGCGTGACGACCAGCCCGAGGACGGCCGGCCGTGGCCATGGCTGCGCCTGTCCGTCGACAGTGGCAGCGTGTTCGCGGAGACCCTGATCAACCCGGCGCAGGCCCGGTTCCTTGCCGAACAACTCACCGCGTGGGCCGACCGGTCGGGAACCGCACGGTGAACGCCGTCATCGCCATCGCTGGTCTCGCCTCCGCCGGCTGGCTGTTCCGCCACCTCGTCCACCGTGTCGCACGCCTCACCAACAAGGAACGCCAATGACCGCACCCAGCAGCACACCCCGCGGCGAGAGAGCCGGCACCCCCGGCGTCACCTGGCAGACCCAACTCGCCCGCACCGAGCAGCACATAGCCGACGACACACCCGACCCCGCACCGCCCAACCGGGCCACCCGCCGCGCCATGCAACGCGCAGCACGGAGACAACGCCCGGCTTGACGGGCATGCGATCCTGACGTTGCTGCACGGCGCTACTCCTGGCTCGCGACCGGCAGCGCTACTCCGCCCCTGGACAGCGACTCGGGCAACGCGAAAGCCCCTCGACCACTCCCGGTCGAGGGGCTTCGTCATGCGCGGCTACTGCTCTCTCGCTGGCCCACGACCGGGCCGCTTGCTACGCGTCTGGAAGTACTGCACGAGCGCCTCGTAGTGGATCAGTCGTGCGCCCGCTACCTTCTCGTAGTCCCCCTCACCGAACGGCCACTCACCGTCGGTGCGTGCCAGCTTCCGCAGGCCCTCGGGCCCCATGCTGCGGACGATTCCGTCGGCCACGAGCCGCTCCGCCGCCTGAGTGAACGTGAGCATTGTGCGCGGCTCCTCCGCTCGCTGGGGGTGGGTGGGCATGCCCCATCCTCTCTGAATAGTTGCGTCGGACGCAACTATTCGTTACGGTCGTTCTCGGTAAAGGGAAAACCCCTCGGCCCATGTGGAGTTGGAGCTCCGGGCCGAGGGGCGGACCCACCTCAACCTCTACGAAAAGGCAGGCCCTGCTGTGGATCGTATCCACCAGCCCCGCGCGCAGCACAGCCCGCGCACCGACGCCGCCAACCGCGTCCTCGCCGCCCGCCACGCCGCACACCAAGTCCTCGCCGACGCCGCCACCGTCCCCCTCACCAACCCCGCCGCCGTCGCGGACATGGTCGGCCGGCTGCAAGCCACCGTCGAAACCCTCCTCGCCGTCATCGACGAAACCAGCCGGACCGAGGGGGCGTGATGGAGCGCTTCATGTACGCCCTCGGCATCGTCGGCTCGTTCGCGGCACTCGCCTTCGCGATCTACCGAGGCACCGCATAGCCCCACCAGACCTGCCGGGCGCGGCAACCAACCACCCCCGTCCCGCGCCCGGCACCCCTGGCCCTGTTCGAGGTCGCCCCGCAAACCCCCGGCGGGACGACCCCGTGCACGACCAGCGCCCACCCCCACCGGCTCCCGGAGGAGCACCGTGAACGCCAAGCCGCCCGCCATCATCCACGGCGCCCGAGCCCTCGCCATCCTCTCCCTCGTCTGGTCCGGATACGCCATCACCGACCTCATGCACAGCGGACCCTTCGGCGTATCCGTTGCCCTGGCCGGCGACATCGGCTGGCTCACCGTCCTGTGGGCCGAGTACCGCGGCATCTCCCTCTTCGGCTGGCGCAACGCCGCCCCCGCGGCCGGCTGGCTCATCGCCGTCGCCGTCGGCGTGCTCCTCGTCATCCACGGCGCCGAGCACAGCCTCGCGCAGGCGATCGCCGGACCCCTCGTCGTGTTCGTCGGGAAGATCGTGTGGGCGTTCGCGCTCGCCGCACTGAAGGACCCCACCGCCCCCACACCCGAGCAACTGGCCGAGCTCCACGCCGAGCTTCGCGACTCCGCGCATGGCGCGGCGATGCTCAACGCCCGCGCACAGGGCCGCATCGCCCACATCCGGGCGGAGGCGAACGTGACGCTCGCACGCGACGACACCGACTTCGAGATCACCCTGAAGCGGATCGACAAGCAGGCCGAGCTCCAGCGCCGCACCCCCCTCGCTCTCTCCGCGGCCACGGCGCCGGCCGAGCAGCCGACCGTGTTCGCCGAGCAGCGGCGCGAACACCCGAACACCGCGACGAACACGATCGCGAGCGACCCGACCACCGTCCGCGAGCAGATCGCGAACAGCGCAGCCGCCAGCACGAACCCCACGAACGAGGCACCGAGCATCGCCGACCTCGTCCGCGAACAGGTCGCGAGCACCACGAACAACCGCGACGCCGTGCTCGGCGTCATGGCCGCCCGCCCCGACGCCAACCGCGACAGCGTCTCCGCCGCCGTCCGCCGCGAGCGCCGCAAGGGCCAGGGCTACGCCTGAGCCTCACCGCCACCACCAGACCTACCGAGGAGGGGCCCATGGCCACCAACCAAGTCCGTGACTTCGCCGAGCGGCGGGCGCAGCAGCCATACGGAGCCAGTGCTCTCGGTGGCCGCGCCTACAAGGCCACCGGTACCAAGGCCCGCCAGCAGGCCCGCCAGCAGAAGACCGCCACGAACAAGACCCGGAACCGAACCACCAACCGCACCCGCAACATTTACGTCACCGTCAACAAGCCCGGCGAGGGCGGCGGGGGCGGCGCGCAGGGCCAGTGGACCCGGCAATCCCCGATCGGCGACGCCGAGTTCCTCTCCGCAGGCCACGTCCGCGCGTTCTCCGAGCGCGGCCGCAAGGCCATGCGGCAGGCCGCCATGGACTTCTCCTACGCCGCCGAAGCCCTCAAGGCAGTGCTGCGCGAGGTGCAGCCGCCGCAGGGCGAGGGCCGCGGCCAGATGTACATGAAGGCCAACCGTGTGGCCCGTAGCTACAAGCGGGCCGCGAACGCCGCCCAGGCAGCCTCAGCCCACAGCGCGCGGGCGTGGCCGGCGTTCATGCGGGAGTACGAGCCCTGGCTCAACCACTTCGGCGGCCCCAAGCCGCAGGCCCGCAAGAACATGAACTTCGGAGCGTGACAATCATGATGGCGAGGCGCGAACAAGCCGAACACGCAGGTCAGCACGAGCTCGCCCCTGCTCGGGCGCACCACGGGCTGGTCACGTTCCTGTCCGACAAGGCGATCCAGCACAGCGCGCCGTTCGCGGTGTGGCTCGCCGAGTGGCCGATCGCCGCCGCCGCGCACTGGCAGTGGGGCGGCTCCGCGTCCGCGTCCGCGTTCCTCACCCTGTCCGCGGTCGGGATCACCGCAACCACCTGGTGGGCCGGGATCGAGCACGGCCTGAAGCGGCAGCGCCTCGCCATGGCCGTCGGCACCGCGGCGTGCGCGTCGGGCTGGTTCGCCGGCGCGGCGATCGGCGGGGCCACCACCGAACTCGCCGTCAACTCCTGGCTGATGGGGGGTCCGACGATCGCCCTGGCGTGGGCGGTGAAGCGAGCACTGCGAACAACGGAGAACAAGCAGGTCAGCGCTGACGGTGCGGAGAAGGGCCTGTTCGCGAAGATCGGTCTCGCCAAGGCGCGGGCCGGGGAGATCAAGGCCAGCCCGAACAAGGTCGTCATGCCCGTCACCCTCGACCGCGGGCAGCAGACGCACGACGACGCGGCCAAGGCCGCCAAGGGTCTCGCCGGTGTGGCCGGGCTGCCGGAGAACGCGGTGCGCTGGGAGAAGGACCCAGAGGACGCAGGGCGCGGCCAGTACGTGTTCATCCCGGAGGACATGCTGAAGGAGCCCACCCCGTGGCCCGGCCCGTCCTGCCCCGGCGGCAGCATCGCCGACGCCCCGATCCCCGTCGGGATCTACGAGGACGGGCCCACCTGCGAGATCTGGTTCAACGGCGACGAGCAGGCCGGGCGGAACGCCCAGCACTACCAGGTCATGGGGATGACCGGCGCCGGGAAGAGCCAGGGCGGGCGGGTCGCGCTTGTCGACCTGATGACCCGCCGTGACGTGGTGCTGTGGCTCCTCGACCCGTCGAAGGGCAGCCAGACGTTCGGCCCGATCCTGCCCGGCGCGGACTGGGCTGCGCTCACCATGGCCGAATGCCAGGCCGTGATCGGCGTCCTCCCGAACGTCATCACCGCGCGGGCGAATGAGCTGGGCAAACACGGCTACGACCAGTGGACCTCCGAGGCCGGCGCCCGACTGAACATGCCGTACCTGATCGTGTGGTTCGAGGAGGTCGCCAAGCTGTTCCGCGACGGTGTCGACCTCGCGCCGATCGCGCAAGAGGCACGCTCCGCAGGGATCAGCCTGGTGTTCTCCCTCCAGCGTTCCAGCCACACGAGCATGGACACCGATGTTCGGGCGAACATCGGCGGAGCTGGGGTGTTCGGCACGAACAGCGCCACCGACTCCGGGTTCGCACTGTCCGACGAGACGATGGACGCGGGCGCCCGGCCGGAGGCATGGAAGAACAACAAGCCCGGCTACTCGTACTGGGAAGCATCCGGCCTGGACGAGGAACGCTTCGCGACGCCCACCAGGACATACCTGATGGACAAGCAGGTGGCAGCCGAGGCGATCGCCCGCTACCGCACCGTCCGTGCGCCCGATGCCGGCCCTGTCACCTCTGCTGCCGCCGGCCCGGCCTACGCCCAGCGCAAGCGGTACGACAGCGCCGCGCAGGCTGCCGCCGCGCAGCCCGTCGAAGCCGCCACGGGGGAGCCGGACCTGGACGCCGACGACATGGCGCTGCACGCCACGGACCCCGAGTACGCGGACATCCCCATCGACATCGACCGCGAACTGCCGCCCGTCCCGGAAGGGATGGACATGCCCCTCATCCAGCCCCACGCCGGGGGCCGGGACATGTCCCGAGAGGAGTCCCTGCAAGTCCTGGAGGACGTCCTCAACGAGTTCGTCGACGGCGGCCAGCTGACGTTCGGACCGAAGGACATCACCGCCCACCTGCCCCGCATCGGCAAGTCCGCGTCCTGGGTCCGCAAGGAGTTCCGGCGCCTCGAAGCCGAAGGCGTCCTGTCCACCACGGACGACGCCGGGATCTACCGCATCAACGTCGCACAGCCCGTCTGACCAGCCGGAACGTCACAGAACACGGTCTGCACAGCGGGCCTTCGTGGCGGAACAGGCCACCGCACAGCACCACACAGCCCGCCTCACAGCCCTGACCAGCATGAACAGCCGAACAGGGCTGTGAGGCCCACGGAACAGCGCCCCGCCAAATCCCTATAGGCGCGCGCGAGGAACAGCCACCGAACAGGCGACCTCACAGCGCACCGAACAGCAGCCCTCACAGCCCGCCCCTGGAGACCTCGTGAAGACCCTCGCACTCGCCGTCGACACCATCCGGTGGCTCTGCCACGGCGCCGCCGTCTACGCGGTGCTGTGGGTCGGCGGCAGCACCTGGCCCACCCCCGTCGCCGTCGTCGCGATCTGCACGACCGTCGGAGCCGACTACCTCATCACCCGGCCGCTGCTCCGGCTGGGCGACTGGCTCACCTCCAACACCCACGTCTAGGAGACCTCGTCATGCCCACCCGGAAGCGCCGCCCGTTCAGGATCCGGATCACCGGCTGGACCCTCGCCGGCCTCGGTCTGCTGGCCTACCTCGCCTACCGGTGGGTGGCCGCGAACCCGGGCCTCGCCATCCTCATCACCCTCGTCCTCGCCGCATCCCTGACCGCGTTCGGCGCGAGCCGGGCCCGCGGACGCCTGCCGCGGTTCCGCCGGCCGCTCGCCCTGCACGACCCGCACCACATGAGCCCCGGCGAGTTCGAGGAGTACCTGGCTCACCTCTGCGTCCGTGACGGATGCTCCCGCGTGCAGGTCGTCGGCGGCGCGAACGACCACGGTGCGGACGTCCTGTACGTCGACCCGCACGGCAGGCCCGGGCTGATCCAGGCGAAGCGGTACGCGTCCGGTAACAGCGTGGGCAACGAGCACGTGCAGATCGTCAACGGCACCTACCGCGACTACCACGGCGCCGCGCACGCCGCGATCGTCACCACCTCTCACTTCACGCAAGCCGCCCAGGCGTTCGCGAAGCGGGTCGGGATCCGCCTCGTCGACGAAGCCCGCCTCGACCGTTGGGCGCGCGGCTACGCCAGCGCCGCTCCCTGGAACTGATCGGAGACCCACCCATGTCCGCGCTGCCCCCTGAGTACCAGCGCTACGCCCAACCCCTCGGGCAGCGCCCCGTCCAGCCCGCCGAGATCCACCTGTACGACGAGCAGGACCCCGTCGTGTGGATCCCCGGCGCCTACGGAGAGATGGTTCCCGTCCGCAAGTCCCAAGCCCCCGCGCCGGTGCAGTTGCCTCCGGCCCGCGATCTCACCCCGCAGCCGCTGTTCGACCCGATCGCGCAGCGCTGCATCGGCGCCGGCGTCGGCGGCGGGATCCTGCTGTGGGGCGGCGGCCAGTTCCTCGTCGGTGCGAGCCAGTTCGTCAGCAGCCTGTCCGGAGTGGGCGCGCTGCTGTTCTTCCTCGCGCTCGCCGGGGCCCGCACGGTGCTCGGTGGCGGCCGGCGGGGCGGCACGCACATCGAGGTCCACAACCATGCCCGCGGGTTCGGCCGGAACCACACGCACCTGTAGGCCCCGTGCCACACTGAGCATGTCGAATGAAGGCCCCCACCGCGTCCCCCCGTCGCGGTGGGGGCCGCCCCATGTCCAGCCTCACCCGTTCGAGTGACTGACGCCGACAGCCCGGCCGCCTACGGTCGAAGGCCGGAGCGAATCGCTGGGGGCTCTGCGTGTTCGCAGCGCGCAGCGGGTACGGCCGAGCTGCGACGGCCCACCCCGATAGCGACCGCTCCCCGGCGGCGTCCCGTCCTCCCAAGGTGTCGGGGCGCCGCCTCATGTCACACTGAGGCTGCGCGACCAACGCACAGGCACCCATGCCGGGTTGCTCAGGCCCCGTCAGTCTCCGTTCTGGCGGGGCCGTCGCATGTCACAACACGGACACATCCCCTCCCCACGGTGTGCACGGCCGCGCATCATGCCCCCACGCACGCCGAGCCCTTGGGGGGAACCGTGAGCCACACGCCGCCGTACTATCCGCCACCGCCACGTCGTGGCCGAGGCGTTGCCTGGTTCGTAGCAGCTGCCGTGGGGGCGGCTGTGGTTGGCGGTGGCGCGGCTGTCCTGACGCGGGGTGACGGCGGGCCGGACCGTCCAGCTGCCGCCCCGACCACTGCTGCGCCTTCCCCGTCAGCGACGGTGTCGGATGAGTGCCGGGCGTGGATCCGGTCCGAACTCCTCGACGGCAGCGAGGGCATCGATGCGACGGCCGGGTACGGGGTGTGCGGGGGCATGTCGGAGGCCGAGTTCCAGGCGGCGGTGGATGAGGTGACGGCGGAGCTGAGCGCGGAGATCACGCCGGAGCCGTGACGTGCAGCGGCCCCGCACCGGATTCCGGGCGGGGCCGTCGTCATGCGGTGAGGCGCGGGCCGGGCTCGGCGCCTCGCCTGCCCCTCCTGCTCGGGCCGAGCCAACCGCGGGCACGAGCGCGAGCAACCCAGGTGCGCATGGTCTCTTCAGGGCGTCCGAACTCGGCGGCGAGACGCCCCATAGCGCCGGGCGGTTGGCCAGGGGCCGCCTCCCGCAAGTACGCCTCGGCCACTCGCCGCATCAAGTCGTCGCTTAGCATCTGGCGCCCGCCCGTCGCCGGGCCAGTAGGCGCGGCGTACGGCGTCGTTGGCGTCAGTAGTGCGGCAGGTTGAGGGACCATCTGGCTCAGCTTCAGCCGTCGCAGGAGCTTGCCCATGTGGTGCTCAGTGGTGCAGGAGACGGTCAGGGAGGTGATGACAGGCACACCCTCGCTGTCCCTCTCGACGAACCCGGAGACGCGGACACCGTCTTCAGGCTCGGCCTCGAAGGGCACGCGTTCCTCGCTCACGGGGTGGGCTCCTCGTCCGGGCGCACCGGCCTCAAGTACGTCGGCCTTTCCTCGTGTGGCGGGTTGCCCGGACCCCACGTCAGCTGTCCGTGCTCAGTGGTCTGCGCCTCGGGTGGGGCCTCATAGCGCGGGCAGTCCTTCGTGTGCCACGTCTCGGTGACGAACCGCCGGCCCGTCTCCGGGTCCTGCCCCGTCCAGAGGATGCGGGTGTCCATGTTGTGCGGGGTGGCTTGGCAGTTGGGGCAGGTTTCCTTGCGGCTGTCGTAGTCGCTCATGCGCTCTTCTCCTCGCTGCCCGCCGGGCGCTCCGGCAGTTCGGCGTCGTCGCGCCGCAGGTACCAGCGCACCAAGTCCTTGATGACGGCGGACCGATCTCCGTCAGGCGCCTGCTCAGCGAGGTCTGCCCAGTCCTGATCGTCGATGCGGACTGATCGGTGCTTGGTCTTCGGGGCGTTCGGCATGCGTCCACGGTATCGCGGGTGTACGGACACCGGTAGTGCCGAACCCCTTGCGGTGTACGTACACCTCGCGCTACGGTGTACGTACACCAGGAACGAGGGGGACGACATGAACGCCGCAGCCACCACCCACCAGCACACCAACTGCCTCCGCTGCGGCCGCACCCTCCGCACCGCCAAGTCGCAGGCCCTGGGCTACGGCGCCAAGTGCGCCGCGAAGGTCCGCCACTCCGCCGTCGACACCAGCGACTACAAGGCCCACCAGGTCGCCTCCGCCCGCGAGCTCATCGAAGACGCCGCGATCATCCCCCTCCGCTCCGTCATCTTCATCACCGTCAGCACCGACGGCACCGAGACCTACAAGACCGCCCCCACCGCGTGTTCGTGCCCTGCTGGGGTCAAGGGCTCGCGGTGCTACCACACCTTGGCCGCACGCCTCCTGCTGGCAGCCTGATGAGGAAGAGCGTCATGCCGAACCAGATCAAAGGCCTCTCCGAGCGCCACGCAGCCCGTCTCGTTGCCGAGGACACCGGGTTCGAGACGCCGTGTCTCACCTGGACGGGCTCCAAGACGACCGCCGGGTACGGGCACGTGCGGATCAGCGGCACCAATCACTACGTTCACCGCCTCGTCTACGAGGCGCACCACGGCCCGATCCCAAAGCGCCTCGCTGGCGACCGCGCCGTACTCGATCACCGCTGCCGCAACCGGGCCTGCGCCAACATCGACCACCTCGAACTCGTCACCAACCGCGAGAACATCCTCCGAGGCGACATCAAGAGGGCCGCGCCCAAGCCGCCCGGCCGGAAGCCCCGCGCCCTGAAGACCCACTGCAAGCGGGGTCACGAGTTCACCCCCGAGAACACCTACTCCAAGCTCGACGGCCGCCGGGAATGCCGAGCCTGCATGCAGGAGTACCGGCAGGAACGCACGGCCCGTGAGCGTGCGCAGCGCCCGCCGATCGCGCCCCGGACACACTGCGAGGCCGGGCACGAGTACACGCCAGAGAACACGTACCGATACCCCAACGGGAAGCGCCGTTGTCGCGAGTGCATGCGCGAGCAGGACCGCCGACGCCGTGCCCGCACCTGACCACTCACCAGCTCGCCGCCCGCATGCTGCTCGCCGCCTGACCCCGAAAGGACACCACCATGCGCGACCTCAACCTCGACGAAACCAAGCAGTACGACACTGACCTCTCCAGCGATGGCGGACTCACCTGGCGGGCCGGCCCCTCCGGCAGCTGCTCCGGCGCCGTCGAAGCGGCCGTCGCAGGCGCCGACCAGCGCGGCCACGCCGTCCACGTTGAGGGGCAGGTCGTCATCACCGGAGACGGCCACAGCCTCCTGCGCTGGACCCCACGCTCATAGCCCGCCGCCGTCTGACCGCCCGACACGACAGGAGAAACCCCGTGACCGAACTCGCCCACCGCCACGAGCAGTCCACCGGCCCGATCGTCTGGGTCCTCTCCACCGGAGAAGACCACGAAGGCGGCGAAGTCCTCGGCGTCTACGCCAACAAGGACGCCGCGAAGGGCCCGTTCGTCGAAGCAGCCAAGCGCATCCCGTTCGACCTCGACAGCGCATGGCAGGACGAGGAGAGCGGCGCCGTACACGCCCACGGCGGCTGCGACTGGGTGGCTCTTGAACCGCACCCGCTCATCACCAGCGCGCAGCTGGCCTGACCCCCTGCATGGCCGAAGCCCCCTCCGACGCCACGGAGGGGGCTTCTCCCTGCGCGCGTGCCGCCCACCGGTTGACGCGCATCGTTACCATCAAACCACCACCACCGGTAACACAACCAGCAGAAGGGGGACCGCGGTGACCACCAACGACGACACCCCCAACAACGACCCCAACGCCCACCTCCGCCGCGAACACGACGGCATGGGCCGCTTCCGCCGCACCATGGCCAACGTCCGACGCGACGCAGCCGCAGCCGAATACCAGGCCGACCACCCCGAGGCCACCCTCGACGAGATCGCCCGAGAGTTCGGCTTCTGCCACCGCAGCGACGCCCGCAAAGCGATCCTCCGCGCCAAGGCAGACGTCGCCCGGCCCGCCGTCACCAAACTCATCGCCACCGAGTCCGAAGAACTCGACATCCTGTACACCGAGGCGTGCGCGATCCTCCAGCGCAACCACGTCACCGTCAGCCACGGCAAGGTCATCACGGTCCGGAACCGAGAGACCAACGCTGAGGAACCACTCCTCGACGACATGCCCAAGCTGCAAGCCATCCGCGTAGCCCTCGACGTCCGCAAGGCCTACGAGGAACTCCACGGCCTCAAGCAGCCCTCCCGCGTCAGCGTCGAAGCCGAACAACTCGGCCGCGACATCAGCCGCCTCCTCGACGCCACCCTCGGCCCCGACGAAGACGGCGACGGTGACGACCCCGACGCGTGAACAGGTCCGCGACCACATCGCGGAACTGGTACGCGCCGGCGACACCAAGGCCCTCAAAGAGATCCGCGACAAGCTCCAGCGTCGAGCCGACCGCCGGGCCATGCGGCAGCGTTCCCGCCTCTACGCCGACAACCCGGTCGGCTGGGTCACCGACCGCCTGAAGCAGATCGTGTGGTCGAAGCAGCGCGAGATCATGCTCAGCATTCGCGACAACCGCCGTACCGCCGTCCGCAGTTGCCACGGCGTCGGCAAGTCCCACACGGCCTCGCTCGTCGCCTCCTGGTGGCTCGACACCCACCCGCCCGGCGAAGCCTTCGTCGTCACCTCAGCTCCCACCTTCGCCCAAGTCCGCGCCATCCTCTGGCGGTACATCCGCCGCACCCACCGCCGCGGCAAGCTCGCCGGCCGCGTCAACCAGACCGAGTGGCACATGGACGACGAGCTCGTCGCGTTCGGCCGGAAGCCCGCCGACCACGACGAGTCCGCGTTCCAGGGCATCCACGCCCGCTACGTCCTCGTCATCCTCGACGAGGCGTGCGGCATCCCCGAGCAGCTGTGGGTGGCCGCGGACGCGCTGACGACGAACGCGGACTGCCGGATCCTCGCGATCGGCAACCCGGACAACCCGAGCTCCCACTTCCGCAAGGTGTGCCAGCCCAGCTCCGGCTGGCACGTCATCGGCATCAGCGCGTTCGAGTCCCCGAACCTCACCGGCGAGCAGGTCCCCGACGCCGTGGCGCAGGCCCTCGTCGGCCGCGAGTGGGTCGAGGAGAAGGCGCAGGAGTGGGGCGAGGACAACCCGCTGTACAAGTCCAAGGTGCTCGGCGAGTTCAGCGAGGACGCCCCCAACAAGGTCGTCCGCGCCAGTGACGTTGCCCGCTGCCGCATCGACCCCGAGACGAAGCCGAAGCCCGAAGACCTGGTGCCCGTCGAGCTCGGCGTCGACGTCGGCGGCGGCGGGGACGAGACCGTCATCCGCGAGCGCCGCGGCCGGCGGGCCGGGCGGGAGTGGCGGGCGCACACGGACCGGCCGGAGAAGATCGCCCCGATGGTGCTTGCCGCGATCAAGGAGTCCGGGGCCACGACGGTCAAGGTCGACTCGATCGGTGTCGGCTTCGGCGTGATCGGCGAGCTCCGCAACCTTGCCGGGCAGGGCAAGCACACGGCGCACATCATCGGCGTTAACGTCGGCGAGAAGTCCAGCCAGCCCGACAAGTACAAGAACCTGCGGGCGGAGATCTGGTGGGAGATCGCCCGCAGCCTGTCCGAGCGTGGCGGCTGGGACCTCAGCGCCATGGAGAACGCGGACACGACGGTCGCGCAGCTGCTGGAGCCGCTGTGGCTGGCGGACGCGCAGGGCCGGATCCAGGTGGAGCCGAAGGACGAGATCAGGAAGCGGCTGGGACGGTCGCCGGATAACGCGGATGCGTTGCTGCTGGCGTTCTACTCTGCGGGCCGTCCGAGGGTGCGGGGGTGGCTGTGAGGAACGGAAGGTTTGCGGTGAACTGGTCGAGAATCGGCACGGCGCTGAAAAATATGCGGCGGGATAGCCTGTTGACAGGAGGATTTACACTGATCTCGATCGGGGTTGGTGACCGCTTCGGCGTGTGGCTCGGCCTCGTCACGGCTGGAGTGCTCGCAGTCGCCTACGAGCACCACCTCAGCCGCCGCGAGTAGACCCGAGGGGAGGGACCGGTGGGCAGCAGCTTCCTCGGATCCCTCGCCACCGCCGCCAGCAGCCTGCGCCCCCGAACCGTCGACACCCCCGTACCGTTCACCAGCCGCGCCCAGAGCTACGGCGCGTTCGGCAGCAACCGCACGGCCGAGGGCCAGATGCGGGCCATGAGTAGCGTGGGCACGCTCTTCGCGATCGTCGACCGCACCTCGAACGCCACCGCCCTCGTCGACTGGAAGCTGTACCGCAAGGCCAAGTCCGGGAAGAAGGAAGACCGCGTCGAGGTCACCTCCCATGCCGCGCTCGACCTGTGGAACTCCCCGAATAAGTTCATGCCGCGGCAGGAGTTCGTCGAGTCGTTCCAGCAGCACTTCGACCTCACCGGTGAGGCGTGGTGGGTCATCGCCCGTGTTCCCGGCTTCAAGCTGCCGCTGGAGATGTGGCCCGTCCGCCCCGACCGCATCACCCCCGTCCCCGACCGGGACACGTTCCTGAAGGGCTACGTGTACACGTCGCCCGACGGGGAGCAGATCCCGTTGGAGCTCGACGAGGTCATTCAGCTGCGCCGGCCGAACCCTCTCGACCCGTATCGCGGCCTGTCGCCGGTGCTGTCGATCCTCCCCGACCTCGACACGTCCCGGTATTCGGCGGAGTGGGCGCGGGCGTTCTTCGTCAACTCGGCGCAGCCCGGCGGCGTCATCGAGGTGCCGGCGCATCTGTCCGACACTGAGTGGGACGAGATGCGGGAGCGGTGGGCGGAGCAGCATAAGGGCGTCCACAACGCACACAAGGTAGCGATCATCGAGCACGGGGCGAAGTGGGCCGACCGCACCATCAGTCAGCGGGACATGCAGTTCGTCGAGCTGCGGGGTGCGACCCGGGATGCGGTGCGCGAGGCTTACGGGATCAGCAAGACCGCGATCGGGGATTTCGAGGACATCAACCGCGCTTCCGCCCTGGCAGCGAAGTCCTGGTTCGCGGAGCAGCAGACCGTGCCCCGGCTGGAGCGCATCAAGGGCGCGTTGAACAACGAGCTGCTGCCCATGTTCGGCGCCACCGCGCAGGGCCTGGAGTTCGACTACGAGCCCCCCACCCCGCCCGACCCAGAGATCGAAGCGACGACGCTGACGTCCCGCGCGAACGCGGCGAAGGCCCTCGCCGAGACGGGCATGTGGGCGCCGGAGGGGATCCTGTCGGCGGTCGGTCTGCCGGAGATGGAGACGGCGGCGGCGTTGGGCGGCGACGGGACGATCAGCCCGCGCGAGCTCGGCGACATGATCCAGTCGATCTATCTGGGTGTCGGCGTGTGCATCACCTGGGACGAGGCGCGGGACATCCTCAACCGTGCCGGCGCCGGGCTGGACGTGAACGTGCCGCCGCCGGCGCAGATGCCGAGTCGTGGACGGCGCGCCGCGTCCGGACCGGTGGAGGGCGAGCCGATCGAGGGCGAGCCGGAGGGCGCCTGGCGGGAGCTGGTGGCCGGGCTCACCGGCGAGGGTGACGGCCTGGACGTCGAGGCGGCGATGCGCTGGCAGGCCGTCGCGAAGATCGACGACAACACGTGTGACGCCTGCCGCGACAACGACGGCCATCTCTACCGGAACAGGGCGGCCGCGTACAAGGACTACCCCGGTGGCTCCGGCTACGTGCACTGCACGGGCGCCGAGTTCGGCAACGACTGCCGCTGCCGCGTGGTCAAGCGGGGACGCAAGGGAGAGGGCTCATGAACGAGCGCCCCAACTTTGCTGCACCGCAAGGCACTTGACCTGCCGAAACGGTAGAATCAGCAGCAACAGCAATGGACCCCGGCGGGTGCTGGTAACACCCCCGGGGCGTGGCCGATCTACTGAGGAGATCGACATGGATCAGGTTACTCCTGCCTGCGCGCAACCGACGAGGAAGTACCCCGAGGGGCGTACCGGCACCGGGGCCGGATATCAGGCGCACCAGAAGGCCAGGGAGGCGATCTGCGCCCCCTGTCGAGAAGCGCGCAACGCCGAGCACGCGGCCCAGAGGACTCCCGAGCGGCGTCATGCCGAGTACGAGCGGACCAAGGTCTATCGGGCGCGAGCCAACCTCAAGCGGTACGGCGTGACGTTCGAGCAGTACGACGAGCTGCTTGCCCAGCAGGGTGGTGGCTGTGCTATCTGCGGCGGTACTACCCCCTACGGGCGTGGCCGCTTCCATGTCGACCACGACCACACCTGTTGCCCGGGGCAGTACTCGTGCGGTAAGTGCGTGCGGGGCCTGCTTTGCGGCCGGTGCAACCCCGGGCTCGGCGCGTTCCAGGACAGCCCCAGCCTCCTGCTTGCCGCTGCCGCATACCTTGCAGCGAGGAAGGGGCTGGGGGCGGCTCTCTAGCCGTCCGTCTTTACGTCCCGCAGGCGGGCGAGTTCGGCCTCGATGTCGGAGAGCCGGTCTTCGTGCTCTCCGACACGCTGGTTGATCTGGCGGGCCCATTGGGCGACCTGCGCGAAGCCGATCGTCATGCTGTGGACGATCTGCCGTTCCTCGCTGGTCAGTTCATCGAGGCGGACGTGGTTGGTGAGTTCGTGGCCTCGATCGAGGGCGTTGCCCGCCTTCTCGATCTGCTTTCCGGCGAGGGGGATCTGCTGGGCGGCGGTGACGATGCGGTACCCGGTTTCGGGGACGTTCTCGACGGCGCGGCTGTCCGCTTCGAGGAGGTGCGCGGCGGCCTTGCGTGCGGCGGCTTGGATGCGCTGTCGATCGCTGGTCGGGTGGAAGCCGAGGGCTTCGCCGAGGGTGTCGTATGTGACGGTGTCGTTGACGGGGGTTTTGCTGAACAGGTTGTAGACGGTGCGCCATTGGGCGACGTCGCCTTTGGGTCTGAACGGCATGCCGTCTCCTTCCTGCTGGTGTTGCTCCGTGCCTTGCCGAGCCGGGTCGAGCCGAGCGACGCCGGACCGCGCCAAGCTCTGCCGAGCCGGGCCTCGCCGTGCCAGGTCAGCTCACGGTGGCTTCGAACCGGCCGTGCCACGGCCGCCAGTCACCAAGTCCAATCATCTGTCCCGCATCCGCCGCGATCTCCGCCAGCTCCTCCTTCGGCAGAACTGACGGGTTCACCAACGCCGTCGCCGTGAAGGACCACTTTGGGAACATCGGCCGACACCTGATCACCGTCGTCCGGCCCTGCATCTTGACCGGCGCCACGTTCCGGAACCGAAGGTCATTCCACAGCCCGGACACGTCACGGGGGCCTTCGTAATCAAGCCGGTTGATCGGCGACACCATGATGAGCCCGCGCTCGACCTTCGGTCCGTTGCGGCGGATGCGCGCCGCCATCAGAAGCGACTTCGCGATGTTCGCCCCGGGCATGAACGGGCCCTCTTCAGGGTCGTGGTACAGCCCTGCCTCGAACTCGATGCGGCGCATGGCGATGTGGTCTTCGTCGGTCTTCTTCCGCTTCTCGCTGATGCGGGTCATGCGCTTCTTCGCATCGCTGAGGGGGTCGGCAAGCGTGTTGCTGTTCATGAGCAGCGGGGCGGTGCCGGTGATGTTGAGGGTGATGTCCATGGGCGCTCCCTGTCCTGGGTCAAGCTCCGTGCCTTGCCACGCCTGGCCTCGCGCCGCCATACCGCGCCGGGCATTGCCGTACCGCACCGCGCCGGGCTGTGCCGGTCACCGCATCGTATCGCATAAATATGCAACAGGTGCCCCGCCGGGCCGCAATCGGCTATGTAATACCAGGTCAGCGGCATGATGAACGCGTTCAAAAGCTTGACTCGTAGTGCACAATTAGCCTCGTGGCAACGCTCTTGACGCCACCGTCATGGCCGAACGGGAGGCATAAAACAATGGCCGACGCATACTCATGCATCGCCCAGGCCGTCCCCGACCACATCACCGCCCGCTACCGGGCACAGGCCGAGGCATTCCGCGCCCAACACGGCATCGAGCCACGCCCCTGGTACCGCATCACCAACCAGACCGCCGACGAGGCGGAAGTGATGTTGTACGACGAGGTTGGCGGGTGGTTCGGAGCGACGGCGGACGACTTCATCGCGGAGCTGCGGCAGATCACCGCCCCGCGCATGCGGGTCCGCGTCAACAGCCCTGGCGGGTCGGTGTTCGAGGGCATCGCCATCGCCAACGCCCTGCGCGCCCACCCCGCGAACGTCACCGTCCAGGTCGACGCCGTCGCCGCGTCCATCGCGTCCGTCATCGCGATGGCCGGGGACCGCATCGAGATGGCCCCCAACTCGATGATGATGATCCACGACGCGTCCGGCCTCTGCTTGGGCGACGCCTCCGACATGGAGGAGATGGCCGAACTCCTCGACCTCATCAGCGACAACATCGCCGACGCCTACGCCACCCGCGCCGGCGGCACCCGCGAACAGTGGCGTGAGCGGATGCGCGCCGAGACCTGGTACCTGCCCGAGGACGCGGTCGAGAACGGGCTCGCTGACGAGGCGCTGGCCGCTCCGAAGGTAGGCACACCGAGCGAGCCGGAGCAGGGCGAGGAAGAGCCGGAGATGGCCCGCGCGTTCGACCTCACCGCCTACGGATACGCGGGACCTCGCGCGACCGGCGGCATCGTCGAGAACCCGCCGGCCGTCGGTGAGGACTCGTGCACGCTGACCATCCCGATCGGTGCCGCGCTCGGCGAGCAGCTCGTCGAGGCGCTCCGCGCGTCCGTCAAGCGACGCGGCGAGCCCGTGACGGAGACGCCCGTCGCGGATCCCCCGGCCCCGGAAGCCGCATCCGAACCGGCCGGGCCGACGGCGGTCACCGATCAGCCGGCCGAACCCGACACGTGGGCGGCCGCGTTCGCCCACCTGACCGAGCCGAAGCCCGACCCATGGGCCGACGCGTTCTCCCACCTCGTCAATCCCCAACCGTCGTCCAGCGCGGCGACAGCAGCAGCCTGAAGGAGGCACCAGTGGCACCCACTCTGACCGTCCCGCGCAACGCCGACGAGCTGGAGGACATGCTCGGCGAGCCCTCGAACGTCGCGAAGATCGCGGAGACGCCGGACACGTTCAAGAACTTCATCCTCGACTACGCCAAGGGCCAGACCGAGAAGGACCCCGGCATCGAGGCGCAGATCCGCGAGGAGACGCAGCGCCAGTTCGCGGAGATCCTCAAGAACGAGCAGATCGCCGGCATCAACCGCCTCAACCTCGACCCGACTTCCGGGCCGGTCGCCAAGTCACGGCACTACAACGCGAAGGCGCCGGGCGCCCGGCTGGACCAGAAGTTCGGGAACTGGACGGACTTCCTCGTCGCCACGTGGGCCGGCTCCAAGGGCCAGTCGGCGATGGCCGCGCAGGACGAGATCGCGAAGATCCAGAACAGCTTCGGCAGCAGCGTCCCGAGCGACGGCGGATTTTTGATCCCCGAGTACCTCAGGAGCGAACTCCTCAGGGTCGCGCTGGAGATGGCCGTCGTCCGCTCCAAGGCCCGCGTCGTCCCCATGGAGACGCTCAGCGTCCCGTACCCGACCATCGACTCCACCAGCAACGCGTCCAGCGTGTACGGCGGCATCGTCGGCTACTGGACCGAAGAGGGCGGCACCCTCACCGACTCGGCGCCGTCGTTCGGCCGGATCAACCTGCTCGCGAAGAAGCTCACGCTCTACAGCGAGATCCCGAACGAGCTGTTCAAGGACTCCCTGATCAGCCTCGAACAGTTCATGAACGAGTCCTACCCCGAGGCCCTCGCCTGGTTCGAGGACGTGGCTTTCATCTCCGGCAACGGCGCCGGGCAGCCCCTCGGGTTCCTCAACGCGCCGGCCGCTGTGTCCGTGCCGAAGGAGACCGACCAGGCAGCGGGGACGATCGTCTGGGAGAACATCATCAAGGCCTACAGCCGGATGCTCCCGGCGTCGATCGGCCGCGCCTACTGGGTCGCCCACATCGACACATTCCCGCAGCTCGCCACCATGGCCCAGTCCGTGGGCACCGGCGGCAGCGCGGTGTGGATCGGCAACGGCGACGGCGCGGGCGCCCCGCCGGTCACGATCCTCGGCCGGCCTGTGGTGTGGACCGAGAAGGTCTCCACCGTCGGCACTGTCGGCGACATCAACTTCGTCGACTTCGGCTACTACCTGATCGGCGACCGGCAGGCCATGCAGTCCGAGACGTCGACGCACTTCAAGTTCGGCAACGACAAGACCGCGATGCGCGTCATCGAGCGCGTCGACGGCCAGCCGTGGCTCCAGTCCGCGATCACCCCCAACCAGGGCACCAACACGCTGTCCCCGTTCGTGAAGGTCGCAACGAGGGCGTAACGGTTCCAGCCGGGGCGGGCAGTAACGCCCCCGCCCCGGCCAGTTCCCACGTGGCAATCAACCCCCACCAGGAGGGCAACCATGGAAGGCCTCGGAAGGCTCTTCGACGTCTCCACCGCGTTCGTTCCCACGGACGCGGTCGCCGGTGCCATCACCGGCAAGCGGGTGTCTCTGAAGAACGCGGGTGGCTGCACGATCGTCGTGCAGACCTCCGGCGGTTCGACGGACATCACCGACGTCGACCTTCAGCAGCACACCGCCAGCTCGGGCGGCACCACCACTGACCTCGACATCATCGACCACTACTACTACAAGTCCGAGGCGACCCTCGACGGCGACGAGACGTGGACCCGCGCCACGCAGTCCGCCGCGAGCGAGATCACCAACGTGGGCGCCGCGTCCGAGGAACTCCTCCTCGTCATCGAGGTCGACGCGACGCAACTGTCCGACGGCTACTCCTACATCAGCCTCGACGTCCCCGACCTCGGCACCAACGGCACCCGCTTCTGCTCAGGCCTGTACCTGCTGCGCGAACTCCGCGCACCGCGCAAGGCCGCCAACCTCATCGCCCCGCTGTCCTAGAAGGGAGGCACTGACTCATGGCTGCATCACCCACCTCGGGCCGCGCCTACCGGGACCTGCGGTACGGCGGCACCCCGCTGTCGAAGAGCACCGGCACGCTCGCCGCGACAACCGTCCCGCTGTTCACGATCGCGGGCGGCCGCGTCGCGATCACCTCGCTGGTTGGTCTCGTCGGCACCGCCATCACGGTCGCCAACAGCTACAAGCTGCAGAACAACCCCACGACCGGCGACACGACCGACATCAACGCCGCGACCGACATCGGCACCACCGACACGGCGGCCGGCACGCTCCTCGGCTTCGGCCAGGGCACGACGGCGGCCCCGCCGCTGCTGAAGGGCGGCTACAACATCCCGTCTGACCTGATCCTCCCCGTCGGGCAGATCGAGTCCGTCAGTGCAGGCACGGACGGCGAGATCACCTGGTATCTGACCTGGGTGCCGTACGACGTCGGCGCGACTGTGGTGGCGGCCTGACATGGCTGCCTGGCTGTGCACGGTGTGTTCCACCGTCTTCTCGGTGGGCGCACCGTGCTGCCCGCACTGCGGCAGTACCAAGCACGTGGAACAGGGAGCAGAAGACATGCCGAAGATCACCCGCCACGGCGGGCCCACCGTTGCCGGCGCGACTGTCGTGGCCGGCGGGTGGAGCAACGAGGGCGACCCGGACGTATGGCCGGGGCCCGAGCGGGTCGACGAGGAGTCGTCTCCGTCGTCCGAGGCGGCCGAGCCGGGCCCTGCGCCCGATTACGAGGCCCAGACCGTCGAGGAGCTCAAGGAGCAGCTCGCCGAGCGCGGCCTGCCGAAGTCGGGGAAGCGGGACGAGCTCGTGCAGCGCCTCCGCGACGACGACGCAGCGGCTGAGACGGAGTAGTCATGGCCGTCGGCTTCTCCACCGCAGCAGCGAACACGCACCTCGACAACCAGGGGTCGACGTACTCGTGGATCAAGCTGCACGTCGGTGACCCCGGCGCTTCGGGCACCGCGAACGCGGCGACCGAGACGACGAGGAAGCAGGCGACGTGGTCGGCCGCCTCCTCTGCGGCGAAGACCACCTCGGCGGACCTGGTGTGGACGAACGTGGCCGGCACCGAGGACTACACGCACTTCTCCATGTGGACCGCCTCGACCGCCGGAAGCTTCGGCGGATCCGGGACGGTCACGGCGAACGCCGTCGTGGCGGCCGACACGTTCACCATCCCCGCCGGAGAACTCGACCTGACTCTGCCCGTCGCGTCCTAACCCCCAACACCCCGCAGTTCTGGAAGGAGGTGAACCCGGATGTCCACACGCTTCGACGCCGCCAGCGACCGGATCTCGTTCGCCGGCAGCATGTTCGCTGTCGGCTCCGGGTTCACCATGACCGCGTGGGCCTGGGTGTCGGTCGACACCGACGCGAACTCGACGTTCGCCCGGCTGCACGCCTCGTCCGGCGGCAGCACGATCGCCACGTGGGCCACCGGCAGCGACGGGCTCAGCGGCCCGAACTACTTCACCGGCGGCGGCAGCGTCTCGAACGCCACGAACATGGCCGTCGGCGCCTGGCGGAAGATCGCGATCTCCTGCTCGGGTACGACCGGCAAGAGCTACGTCGCCACCGTCGGCGGTGGGACCGAGGCCGACTCCGGCACGGTCGGTGTCGGCACCCCGGACGGTCTCACGCTCGGCGGCCGCGCCCCGGCCGACAGCAGCGAGCCGTTCAACGGGCGACTCGCTTACGTCCGCGTGTGGACGGCCGAGCTGACGCAGGTACAGATCGAAGCCGAGTGGGCCAGCACCACCCCGGTGGTCACCGCGAACCTGTGGGCCAACTGGCCGCTCACCGACTCCACCGACCTGACCGACCACTCCGGCGGCGGCCGCAACCTGACAGCCGGGACGACCGCCGTGTCGACCGAGGCTGACCCGCCGCTCGGCGGGGCCGTGACCGGCTCGGCGGCTGCCACGTTCGGCGGCCTCACTGGGGCAGCGAGCGGAACGCGGACGGTCGTCGGCACGGCCGCCCTCACGGGAGGCGCGCTGACCGGTAGCGCTACCGGCGCCCGCACCGTCATCGGTTCCGCGGCCGCGCAGTTCGGCGGGCTTACGGCCACTGCGGTGTCACCGTCGCTCGTGACCGGGTCCGCGACCGCAGCGTTCGGCGGGCTGGCCGCGACGGCGCACGGCCACGGCCCGGCCCCCGTTGCGCAGGGCTCGTGGTCCGGGCTCCTCGACATCGTCCGCGAGGGCGCTCAGCAGTACCGCGAGGAACTGGATCGCGAACCGACCGCTTGCTTCGACTGCGGGGAGCCGCTCCGCCATGGTCCGAACAGCGAACTGTATTGCCCGTTCGACGGCTCGATCTGGACGGCGGGCAACCGCCTCGTCGGCCACGTCAGCACCGTGGGGAGGTGACAAGCGATGGAGCCCGTATATGCGACGCGTGAGGACGTGCAGCGCGCCCTCGACAGCAAGCTGACCGCACGCAACAGTGCGCAGATCGACCGCGCCCTGCAGTCCGCGTCCCGCGCCGTGGACAACGACCTGTGTCACCGCCGCTTCTACCCGGAGATCGCCACCCGCTCCTTCAACTGGCCCGACTCCCAGTCCCGCACCTCGTGGCGGCTGTGGCTCGACGCGAACGAGCTGATCTCCGTCACCACCCTCACCTCCGGCGGCACGACGATCGCGAGCGGTGACTTCCTCCTGGAGCCCGACCGGTACGGGCCCCCGTACAACCGGCTGGAGATCAACCTCGGCTCCTCGGCAGCATTCGGCGGCGGAGACACCCACCAGCGCGACATCACCATCACCGGCCTGTGGGGCTACCGCCTCGACGAAACCACCGTCGGCGCTCTCACCGCGGCCGTGTCGACGACGACCGCCGCCACCCTGACGGTCAGCGCGGCAGCGTCCGCGGAGCTCGGCATCGGCAGCGTGCTGCGTGTCGACTCGGAGCGGATGCTCGTGACCGGCCGGACCATGGCCGACACCGGGCAGAACGTCGGCGGTGCGGGGCTCACGGCACAGCAGAACAGCGTGACCGTCCCGGTGACGGACGGCAGCCTGTTCGCGGTCGACGAGATCCTCCTCATCGAGTCCGAGCGCATGCTGATCGTCGACATCGCAGGCAACACCCTCACCGTCATCCGAGCCTGGGACGGCTCCGTTCTCGCCGCGCACACCGCCGGCACCGACATCTACGCCGCACGCACCCTCACCGTGCGGCGCGGCGCGCTCGGCACGACCGCCGCCACCCACGCCGACGCTTCAGCGGTCGTGCGCTGGGATCCGCCCGGCCTCGTCAAGGACTTGGTCATCGCGGAGGCCATGAATCGGGTCACCAACGAGCAGGCCGGATACGCCCGCACCCGCCGGGCCACGGGCGGCAACCAGACGTTGGCGGCTCGCGACCTGCCGGCCCTGCGTGAGCAGGTCTACAACGCGCACGCCCGCAAGGGCCGCACGAGGGGGGTGTAGCGATGCCTGGCTTCGATGTCCGCGTCAACACGGGCGCTTCCGGGCCGTGGGCCACGGGGAGGGCGGCCCGTGCCCTGCACGACTATGCGGACGACGTCGAGTACCAGGTTGCTCGCGAGGGTGAGCGGATGGTGCATCAGCGGCTGCGGCAGGTGCTGCGGCATCCGACGGGCTACTACGAGTCGAAGATCAGCGTGGACCGGGCGGGCGACGGCTACAAGGTCCACGACGGGCGCATCGTGTACGGGCCGTGGCTGGAGGGCACCGGCTCCCGCAACAGCCCTGTGACCCGCTTCCCCGGCTACTTCACGTTCCGGCGGACCAAGCCGCTGCTGGACCGCAAGGCACCGCAGATCGCCCGCGAGCTCCTGGCCCGCTACCGGTCGAGGGGGCTGATCTGACATGGCCCTCGACATCCGCACCATCCTCGACGCGGTCGAGTCGCACGCCCTCGCGTCCGGCTACTTCGTCGCCGTGAACGGGCACGAGCCCAAGTCCGCGCCCACCACCGGCATCACAGCGGCGGTGTGGGTGGAGCAGATCGGCCCGGCCCGCGGCGGCTCCAACCTCAACTCGACATCGGCCCGGCTCGCACTGTTCGTGCGCCTGTACTCGTCGATGATGCAGCAGCCTACGGACGCCATCGACCCCGATCTGATGACCGCCCTGGACGCCCTGATGGGCGCGTACAGCGGCGACTTCACCCTCGGCGGGCTGGTGCGCCATGTCGACCTGCTGGGCGCCTACGGCGACGGCCTGTCGGCGCGGGCGGGCTACCTGGACGAGGGGGACGCGGAGTACCGGGTCATGACGATCACCCTTCCACTCATTGTCAACAACCTCTGGGCGCAGGTGGCGTAGATGACAATCAGGAGCGGCCTCGGCCAAGCCTTCTACCTCGGCGGCTACGACCTCAGCGGCGACACCGGATCCGCCGACGACATCGGCGGCGGCCTGTCCGGCACCCAGGACACCACCGCGATCAACATGTCCGCGTTCCGCCGCAAGGGCCTGCTGCGGGACGGACGGATCTCGTGGATGAGCTTCTTCAACCCGGAGACCGCGGCCGACGACCCGCCGAACACGGAGGACCGGGCGCACGTCATCCTCGGCGCGCTGCCCACCACTGACCGGCACCTGATGTGGGCGACCGGCAGCACCATCGGCTCCCCGGCCGCATGCATGGTCGGCAAGCAGATCAACTACGACCCGACCCGGGCACAGGACGGGACACTCACGATCGCCGTCAACGCGCAGGCCAACGGGTACGGCCTGGAGTGGTGTGACCTGCTGACGGCCGGCGTGCGTACCGACACTGGCGCGGCGAACGGGTCGTCGCTGGACCTCGGCACCGGAAGCCTGGCCTTCGGTCTCACCGCCTACCTCCAGGTTCTGTCGTTCACCGGCACCGACGCGACGATCACCATTCAGGAGTCGTCGGACAACGGGGCCGGCGACGCGTGGGCCAACGTCACCGGTGGCGCCTTCACGCAGGTCACTTCGGGGCCGGGTGTGCAGCGGATCCAGACCAGCCGGAGCCAGACGGTGGAGCGCTACCTGCGGGTCGTGACGACCACCTCGGGCGGCTTCTCGAACCTGGAGTTTGTCGTGGCCGTGCACCGGCCGAACGTGGAGGTGCTGTTCTGATGGGCCAGCCATTCCGACCCAGAGACCCGCTAGCGCCGGCGCAGGCGTATCAGACGTGGTCGGTGAAGTCCCGCCCGGACAAGGCCGTCAAGACGGTGTGCGAGCGGGTCGGCTGCGCGGCGTGGCGGCTGGGCTGGGACACCGTCGTCGACGAGTCCACCAAGCTCGGCAAGGACCAGGCGGCATTCATCCGCACGCAGTCGAGGCGGACGTTCCGGGAGCAGCGCACGGCGGTGGGTCTGACGGTGTTCCGGTTCGAGTCCGGGCAGCGCTGCTTCGCGGATCACCAGACGATGCCGGAGAAGTACGTGGTGCAGCGGGGTGATTACCGGGCGAAGGTCGGCGAGCTGCGGGTGCACAAGCGGGCGGCGGACTGGGTGGAGCACGTGCAGGAGCACATGGGCCGACTGCTGGACGAGCGGGACAAGGGCTAGCCGCGCCGCCTGGCGTAGCACGAAACGGAAGGAAATAGGACATGGCGATCGAATCGGGCTTGGGGTGGACCTCGTTCAACGTGGACGATTCGGGCAGTTCCGCCCGAGACATCCGCGCCAGCGTCTTCAACCTGGACTGGACGATGCCGCGCGGCGTGCAGGACATCACCGCGCTGACGCAGTCCGCGAACGCGCGACTGCTGCTCCTCGCGGACTTCTCCGGCACCTTCGCGGGCGGCTTCGACGACGGGTCGAACCTGGCGCACGCCGTTTGTAAGACCGTCTCCAGCACCTCGGTGAACCGGACGATGGGCATCACGATCTCCGGCCAGACCCTCAACAACGAGGTCCTGTTGACGGACTACGCGCTGACCAGGGCGCAGTCCGGGGAGTTCACGTTCTCGGTGCCGTTCCAGCTTGCGGATGGCGTCGTTCCGACTTGGAGCTAGGTCCACGTCGAGTCAACGAGCAGATCAACGGCGGGGTATGCCCGCACCAGGAGAGATGACCATGGGATACCGTCCGCCCCGCAAGATCTACAACCTGGACTTCACCGGCACCGACTATGAGGGCCTCCAGGTCGCCCTGCGCGGCTTCACCGTCGGCGAGGAACTCGACCTCGACGACAAGGACATGACCGGGCCCCTCATCGTCGAGACGCTGGTGGCCCGTCTCGTCTCCTGGAACGTTGAAGACGACCAGGGGCAGCCGGTGCCCGCGACCCATGAAGGGGTGCGCTCCCAGGACAGCGTCATGATCGGGGCAATCATCAGCGCCCTGCGCGAGGCGACAAGCGGGGTCCCCGCCCCTTTGCCCGAGACCTCGCCCTCTGGCGAGACCTCCCCGGCGCCCCCCATCCCGATGCCGATGGCGCCACTGTCCGAGAACCACCAGAGCTCGGCCGTGCCCGCCTGATCCTCGGCCTCCTGCGCCGGTTCCCCGGCTACACGCTCACCACCCTGCTCAACGAAGACGCTGAGCTACTGCGCCTGTTGCAGATCGAGAAGCTCGGCACACCTGAACCCGAGGAAGGAGGGGACCCGGAATGGCTGACGACGTAACGATCACAGTCCACGTCCGCGACCTGACCGGCCCCGGCTTCCGCTCGGTCACCCACAACATCAACCAGCTCCAGCGCCAGGCCAACCAGATGGGCGGCTCGCTGCGCATCGTCGGCGGCCAGCTCAACCAGGTCGCCGGCGCCGCACAGAACGCGGGCAACAGCTTCGGCGGCGGCATGGGACTGCGAGGGCAAGCGATCGCCGCGGGCGCGGCCCTTGGTACGACGCTGCTGCCCACGATCGGCGCACTGGCGCCGATGCTGTCCGGCCTCACTGTGGTGGCCGGTGGTGGCGCGCTCGCACTCGACGATCTGAAGAAGAAGGCGAAGCAGCTCCAGGGCCCGTTCGAGGAATGGCAGAAGATCGCGAACAAGGCGGTCGCACCCCACAC
>Ga0247821_10000268_pt1 | contig 29212 bp, 27 predicted proteins | sample 13C_Glycerol_Day_FD_192481 | JGI IMG/M metagenome (GOLD analysis project Ga0247821, IMG submission 192481) | Soil microbial communities from agricultural site in Penn Yan, New York, United States - 13C_Glycerol_Day14 | ecosystem: Environmental > Terrestrial > Soil > Agricultural land | place... | reverse complement strand
TGGAAACCATCAAGATGATGGTGTCGATCGGCCTGGCCTGGAGCGTGCTGCCGCGCACCATGCTCGACGAACAGGTTGCACCCATCGCCTTGCCGGGCATACAGCTGTCGCGCCAGCTAGGCTACATCTTGCACACGGAGCGCACGCTGTCGAACGCGGCCAGGGCATTCATGGCCTTGCTCGACAGCCACGCGGGGCCCGCCTGACCGGTCGTAAGCCCGGTATTGCCACCTCCAAGGACGCGTCATACGCCAAAGGTCTGGTACCGATGCCCAAATCAGCGAATCGCTTTTTGCGCCTGCCGCGCATACCCGCGGCCGACCCTCAGGAGTCGGAACAGGCCTGGCAGAACGCCCCGCAACTGCTGGCTGCGCTCAACGGCGCCCGGCTGGGTGCCTGGCTATGGGATATCGAAAGCGGCCGGGTCAGCTGGTCACGGGGCACCCAGGCCCTGTTCGGCTTCGACCCGCAGCGCCCGCTCCCCGCCGATATCGACTACCTCGACCTGCTGCCCGAGGAAGACCGTGCGCGCACGCGCCAGGTGTTCCAGGCAGTGTTCAACGGCGAACCGGTGGAACAGGCCATGCGCCACCGTATCCGTTGGCCGGACGGCAGCCTGCACTGGCTGGAGATCAACGGCAGCCTGACCCACGACCTGCACGGCCGGCCACAGATGATCGGGGTGATCCGCGAAATCACCCGTCAGCGCGAGCGGGAAACGGCGCTGATCAATTCGGAAAAACGCTTCGCCACCCTGTTCCACCTCAGCCCCAATGCCATTTTGCTCACCCGCCGCCACGACGGCATGATCTTCGAGGTCAACCAGCACTTCGAAGACATGTTCGGCTGGCCCGGCAGCCAGGTGATCGGCAAGACCAGCCTGGAACTGGGCTTGTGGGTCAACCCCGAACAGCGCCAGCAGATGCTGGAATCGACCCGCGCCAACAGTGGCCCGCTGATTCTCGAGGTGCAGTTCCGCGCCATCAGCGGCAAGGTGCACGACGGCATCCTCTGCACCCAGGGCATCGAGCTGGAAGGCGTGACCTTCCTGATCAGCACCTTCATCGACACCACCGAACGCAAGCGCGCCGAGCAAGCCCTGAAGGACAGCCAGGAACGCCTGGACCTGGCCCTGGACTCGGCACAGCTGGGCACCTGGGACTGGCACATCCCCAGCGGCATGCTCTACGGCTCGGCCCGCGCCGCGCAGTTGCACGGCCTGCCGCCAATCCCCTTTCACGAATCGTTCGACGCGTTTTTCGAAGGGGTACCGGAGCAGGAACGCAACTCGATGCGCCAGGCCTATCGCAGCCTGCGCGAAGGGCCTGCCGGCAACTACCAGATCACCTACCGGGTACAACTGGAAAACGGCATCTCGCGCTACATCGAAAGCCGCGCCAGACTGTACCGCGACGAGCAGGGCAACCCACTGCGCATGGCCGGCACCTTGCTCGACATCACCGACCAGGTGGAACGCGAACAGCGCCTGAGCGCCTCGGAAGAGAAGTTCGCCAGCCTGTTCCAGGTCAGCCCCGACCCGATCTGCGTCACCCGTCAGGACACTGGCCAGTTCATCGAGATCAATCCGGCGTTCACCCAGACCTTCGGCTGGGGTACCGACCAGGTGATCGGCCGCACCGCCGAGGAAATCGGCCTGTGGGCGGAGTCCATCGAACGCGCGCAACGCATCGAGCGGGTCATCCGCGAGCAGGCACTGAGCAATGTCGCCGTGGTGGTCAACCACCGCAATGGCGCACCACTGACCTGCGTGATTTCCAGCCGCCTCATCACCGTCGATGACCAGCCCTGCAGCGTGACCACCCTGCGCGACATCACCCAGCAGCAGCGCGCCGAAGCGGCGCTCAAATCCAGCGAGGAAAAGTTTGCCAAGGCCTTCCACTCCAGCCCCGACGCCATCACCATCACCGAACGCCATAGCGGTCGCTACTTGGAAATCAACGACGGCTTCTGCCGCCTGACCGGCTACAGCGCCGCCGAAGTGGTCGGCCACACGGTGTACGAGGTCGGCATCTGGGCCGACGACAAGCAGCGCAGCGCCCTGCTGGCCGAATTGCGCGAGCGTGGCCGGGTGCACCACCGCGAGATGCTCGGGCGCAACAAGCGTGGCGATATCCTTACCGTAGAGGTGTCGGTGGAGCCGATCACCCTCAACGAAGTGGACTGCCTGCTGCTGACCGCCCGTGATGTCAGCCAGCTGAAGAACGCCCAGGCACAGATACGTCACCTGGCCTACCACGACCCGCTGACCAATCTGCCCAACCGCGCCCTGCTGATGGACCGCCTGAGCCAGCAGATCGCCCTGCTCAGGCGCCACAACCTGCGCGGCGCCCTGTTGTTCCTCGACCTCGACCACTTCAAGCACATCAACGACTCGCTGGGCCACCCGGTGGGCGACACGGTGCTGAAGATCATCACGGCGCGGCTGGAAGCCAGTGTGCGCCTGGAAGACACCGTGGCGCGCCTGGGAGGCGACGAGTTCGTGGTATTGCTCAGCGGCCTTGAGGGCAGCCGCGAGCTGGTCGAAGAGAAAGTCCGCGGGCTGGCCGACACCCTGCGCGAACTGCTGGCCGAGCCGATGTCGCTGGATGGCCAGCGCCTGCAGGTAACACCCAGCATCGGCGTGGCGCTGATCCCTGACCACGGCGCTACCCCGGCCGACCTGCTCAAGCGTGCCGATATCGCCCTGTATCGTGCCAAGGATTCCGGGCGCAACACCACCCAGCTGTTCCATACCACCATGCAGAAAGCTGCCAGCGAGCGCCTGCGCATGGAAAACGACCTGCGCCTGGCCCTGGCCCGCGGCGAGCTGGCGCTGCACTTCCAGCCACAGGTGGATGCCCGTGACAACCGCATCGTCGGCGCCGAGGTACTGCTGCGCTGGCATCATCCGCAACTGGGTCAGCAGCCGCCCGCGCAATTCATACAGGTGCTGGAAGAAAGCGGCCTGATCCTGGAGGTTGGCAGCTGGATCCTCGATGAGGCGTGCGATGCCTGCGCGCGCATGCTCGCCGACGGGCTGATCGACGCCGATGATTTCAGCCTGTGCGTGAACATCAGCCCACGGCAGTTCCGCCAGAACGACTTTGTCGGGCGAGTGCTACGCAGCCTGGACGATTACCGCCTGCCACGGCAGATGCTGAAGCTGGAAATTACCGAAGGCATCGTTATCCAGAACCTGGAAGACACCATCAGCAAGATGCGCGAACTGAAGCGCTATGGGGTGAGCTTTGCGATGGATGACTTCGGCACTGGCTATTCCTCGCTGACCTACCTGAAACGCCTGCCGGTGGATGCGCTGAAGATCGACCAGACCTTCGTGCGCGATGCACCGGTTGACCCCAACGATGCCGAAATCGTCCGCGCCATCGTCGCCATGGCTCGCAGCCTGGACCTGGCGGTGATTGCCGAAGGGGTGGAGCTGACCGAACAGCTGGAGTTCCTGGAACGGCTGGGGTGCCACCTGTACCAAGGGTACTTGCACAGCCGACCGCTGCCGTTGCCGGAGTTTCGGCAGATGTTGCTGGAGGCGCCGGCGGATTACTGAAACCGATGCGGATGCGATTCCTGTGGGAGCCGGCCTTCAGGCGATCACAATAAAAAGGGCACCCCTAAGGGTGCCCTTCTTCACATCTACACGATCAGTTCAGCGCTGGCTTGTCGCCGTTGATCGGAATGCGCTTGGCCTTGGCTTCTTCAGGCACGATGCGCAGCAGGTCGATGCTGAGCAGGCCATTGGCCAGACCGGCGGCCTTGACTTCGATATGGTCGGCCAGGCGGAACGACAACTTGAAGGCGCGCTGCGCGATACCCTGATGCAGGTAGGTCACTTCAGTAGCGCCATTGTCGCGCTTGCCACCAGTAACAGTCAGGACGCCTTTTTCAACCTGCAGGTCGAGGTCTTCTTCCTGGAAGCCGGCTGCGGCAACCACGATGCGGTAGTGGTCATCGCCATGTTTTTCCACGTTGTAGGGCGGGTAGCTGCTACCGGCCTCGTTACGTGCCGCGGATTCGAACAGGTCGTTGAAACGGTCGAAACCAACGGAATGGCGGAACAGTGGAGCGAGAGAGAAAGCAGTGGTCATGGTCATTAACTCCTGAGATTCAGCAAGTAAGTCATTACGCGACCCGTCTTCGGCATCGCGTACTCAAGAGATATGGCCGAGGGAAATGCTTTCAAGGGGGGAGCATGAAAAATCCGATTTTTTTACTGGATTCAATGGCCCTTTCGCGGGCACGCCCGCTCCCACAGGATCACCACAGGCCTTGAGCCCTGCGCAGTACCTGTGGGAGCGGGCGTGCCCGCGAAAGGGCCGGGTCAGGCAACACAAGCCTCAAGCGCCTGCACCTCAACCCCCAGCAACCGGCTGATCCGCGCACAATCATCCTCCCGCCGCAACTCGGCAAACAGCACAACCGCTTCGGGATAACTGCGGGTCAGCATTGCCAACCACTGCTTCATCCGCCCCGGCGCATAGCGCGGCGACAACTTGGCCTGGGCCTGCCGCCAGAACTCGCGCAGCAACGGCAGCAGGTCGTCCCAGCTCATCGGCCGATACTCCCGCCCGTCACGCGCCGCGGCAATCTGCAGCCCCAGGTCGGGGCGCGAGACCAGCCCGCGGCCCAGCATGATGTCTTCGGCGCCACTGACCTCACGACAACGCCGCCAGTCGTCCACGGTCCAGATCTCGCCATTGGCGAACACCGGTACCTTGACCACATCCTGCACCCGTGCCACCCACTCCCAGTGAGCCGGCGGCTTGTAGCCCTCGACCTTGGTCCGCGCATGTACCACCAGGTGCGCCGAGCCGCCTTCGGCCAGCGCCGTGGCACACTCCAGCGCGCCATCGGGGCTGTCGAAACCCAGGCGCATCTTCGAGGTGACCGGGATATCCGCCGGCACGGCACGGCGCACTTCACGCACAATGGCGTGCAGCAGCTCCGGCTCCTTGAGCAGCACCGCTCCACCGCGTGACTTGTTGACGGTCTTGGCCGGGCAACCGAAGTTCAGGTCTATCACCGGTGCGCCCAGTTCGCAGGCCAGGGCGGCGTTTTCCGCCAGGCACACAGGGTCCGAACCCAACAACTGCACGCGCATTGGCACCCCGGCGGCGGTTCGCGCGCCATTACGCAACTCGGGTGCCAGCTTGTCGAACGAGGAAGGCGGCAGCAGGCGGTCGCACACGCGAATGAACTCGGTGACGCACCAGTCGATACCGCCCACGCGTGTCAGCACGTCGCGCAGGATGTTGTCGACCAGCCCCTCCATGGGGGCCAGGGCAATTTGCATGTCGGGGTCTCGGCGGAAAAAGCCGGCAGTCTAACAAAATTTGCCGCTGTTTCAGGCGCCGATCAGCGCCGGGCCGTAACCGTCGAGGAACTCCGCGGGCATGCGCCTGGGCTTGCCGCTGGACAGCTCGATGCAGGCAAAGGTGGTCTGGGCGCGCAGCAAGGTCACGCCGTCGCGCGGGCGCTTGAGCTGGAAGCGCCGGGTCATGCGCAGGCGCTGGTCCCAATCGATGATCCAGGTAGCCAGCTGCAACTCGTCATCCTCGTAGGCAGCGGCCAGGTAGTCGATTTCGTGGCGCACCACGGCCATCGCCCGGTCCAGCCGGCGATATTCGGCCAGGTCCAGGCCCAGGCGCTGGGAGTGGCGCCAGGCGCAGCGCTCCAGCCAGGTAACGTAGACCGCGTTGTTGGCGTGGCCGAGGCCATCGATATCCTCGCTGCCGACGCGCAGATCGATGATGAAGGGTGTTGCCAGGTCCCAGCTCATGCACACTCCTGTGAAAACGGTGCATAAATTTGATAGCCGGGGGCGCGTTGCGCCCCTTTCGCGACACAAGGCCGCTCCCACAGGGACCGCGCAATCCTGTGGTGTTTCGCGGTCCCTGTGGGAGCGGCCTTGTGTCGCGAAAGGGCTGCGCAGCAGCCCCGGAGTCGTACCGAGTGTAACGGATGCTCAGGCGCTTTGCCGCGTCGGCGCACCAGCCCGGGCCAGCAGCTCCAGCACCGCTTCACTCAAGCGCGGGTCGGATAGCACCCGCTGGTGGCCACCCGCCTCCAGCAGCACCAGGCGGCTATCGAACCATGCCTTGTGGATAACCTGGGCCTCATCGGCTGCCACCAACGCATCATCGGCGGCATGCACCACCAGCCCAGGCAACTCCAGCTGGTAACCAGTCACATCCAGCCGCGCAATCTGCATGCCCACATCCCGCTCCACCTGGCGAATGAACGCCGCCCGCGCTCGTGCCGGCAGCCCCAGACGATGGGCAAAGCCACGCAACACGCCCAACAATCGCGCCGGGGCAGCAATGCTCACCGCCGCCTCAGCGCGCAGGCCCATCTGCAAGGCCAGCAGCACGCTGGCGCCGCCCATGGAATGGCCAATCACCGCGCGCAGCGGCGGCAGCTCGGCGGCCGCCTCCAGCAGCGCTCGGGCAAACAGCACCACATTGGCCTGCTCGCCGGGCGAACGCCCATGCCCCGGTCCCTCCAGCGACACCACCGTGTGCCCGGCCTGGACCAAGCTTTCGATCAACGCGGCAAATTGGGTCGGGCGCCCTTCCCAGCCGTGCATCAGCAGCACGGTCGGCCCCTTGCCCCAGCGCAAGGCCGACAAGCCGAAGCGCAGGGTGATGCGCTCGGCGCTGGCCAGCACGGGCAATTCCCAATCCCGCGGCGGCAGATTGCGCGGGGTCATGAAGGCACGGCGCATCTTGCCCGCGACATGCTCAGGGGCCAGGCGGCCCAGGGTGCCATTGACACCACGAATCCAGCTCAGGGTAGTCATCGCCATGCTCCAGGGTCAAAGCACCGCCGATTTGGCGGCGCGCAGAATACGATCAGACAGCTCGCTGGTGCCCAGGGCACGGGCCAGCGCCAGGCCGCCAACCATCAGGGCCAGGTCGGCCAAGGCCTTGTCGGCGTCCTCGGGGCGGTCGACCATGGCGGCAGTCATCAACTCGATATGCTCGGCCAGCACCTCACGGAAGGCCTCGGGCAGGCGCTGCATCTCGCCCAGCGAGTTGGGCAGCGGGCAGGCGTGCACCTCGGCATCACGGTGCTTGCGCGACAGGTAGAAGGCGCTGGCCAGCGCTCGTCGCCCGGCGCCATCAAGGCTGGGGTCGATCTGCGCGAGCAAGGCGCGGCGCTCGCCCAGCAACTGGCGGAACGCTTCGAGCATCAGCTCGTCCTTGCTGTCGAAGTGGGCATAGAAGCCACCAACGGTCAGGCCTGCTGCGCCCATGACCTGACTGACGCTGGGCTCGGCCGGCCCGTGCTGGATCAGCGCACTTCGTGCCGCCTCGAGAATGCGCTCGCGGGTTCTGCTCTTCTTGTCGCTCATCAGGCCACTCGCCGATCAAAATATGATGATCGAAATATTATTCTCATAATATTTTTTGGCAAGCAGAATCTGCAGCCGACTGTCGGTCGCGAATTTATGAGCAGGGGAAAAAAACAAAAGGCCCATTCAATAATCGAATGAGCCTTCAAAGTCCCGCAAAACGCGGGTAAACGTGGCGTCCCCTAGGGGACTCGAACCCCTGTTACCGCCGTGAAAGGGCGGTGTCCTAGGCCACTAGACGAAGGGGACGTAACCTTCGCGAAGATTCACGCGTGTGAACCCTGGCAGAAATGGTGGAGCTAAGCGGGATCGAACCGCTGACCTCCTGCATGCCATGCAGGCGCTCTCCCAGCTGAGCTATAGCCCCGAAACAAAAGGCTCATCAGTAATCGACGAGCCTTTAAAGCCCTGCAAAACGCAGGAAAAGTGGCGTCCCCTAGGGGACTCGAACCCCTGTTACCGCCGTGAAAGGGCGGTGTCCTAGGCCACTAGACGAAGGGGACGTAACCTTCGTGCCGATCCGCTTACGCGAACCGCGGCAAAATTGGTGGAGCTAAGCGGGATCGAACCGCTGACCTCCTGCATGCCATGCAGGCGCTCTCCCAGCTGAGCTATAGCCCCGGATTTCTAGCCTCTCGGCCCAGCGACATCCTGAAACATCGCTTGTACAAAACTGGCGTCCCCTAGGGGACTCGAACCCCTGTTACCGCCGTGAAAGGGCGGTGTCCTAGGCCACTAGACGAAGGGGACGAACCTTCTTACCTTCAAGACCCGGTTGCTGGACCCGGTCTTGCCCGACAGCCTTGACTGCCAAGCGGAATTTGGTGGAGCTAAGCGGGATCGAACCGCTGACCTCCTGCATGCCATGCAGGCGCTCTCCCAGCTGAGCTATAGCCCCACAATGTCGCTTTGAACCGAAGCGCTGGCTGGGTGCCTGGCGTTCCGTTTTCGTTCATCGCTGTGGACGGGGCGCATATTAAGATCGGATTGCAGGGCTGTCAAACTAATTTTTCAAAATATTCAAAAAAATTTTCACAGATAACAATCACTTACCGCCCTGCCCCTACCAAAAGCTGAACAGTGAGCCCTGTGGGAGCGGGTTTACCCGCGAAGGCGGCGGTGCATGCACCCTCGTATTCGCGGGTAAACCCGCTCCCACAGGTTCGGCGATGGCCTCAGGAGCGTTATCAGGCAATAGAAGCCAGCAGCTTTTCCCACTCTTTGTTTTCTTTCTTCGACACACCACCCAGCAGGTCCAGTGCCTGGCGCAGGCGGTAGCGGGTCAGGTCCGGGCCAAGGATTTCCATCGCATCCAGTACCGAAACCGAACTGGCCTGGCCGGTAATGGCGGCAAACATCAGCGGCATGGCGTCACGCAGCTTCAGCTCCAGCGCCTCGACCACCGCCTGGATGCAACCGGTAATGCGCTCTTTTTCCCACTGACGCAGGCTTTCGAGCTTCCACAAGATCAGCTGGATTACCTGGCGCACCTGGTCGGCCGACAGCTTCTTGCTTTCGAACAGCTTGGCGTCCAGCTTCAGCGCGCCTTCGAAGAAGAACCCGCCCAGCGGCGCAACCTGGCTGAAGGTTTCCACCCGGCCCTGCACGTGCGGGGCGATCTTCATCATGTAGTCGCTGTTGAACGCCCACTTCTGCAGGCGCGCGGCGAACTCCTCGACCGGCAGTTCGCGCAGCCACTGGCCGTTCAGCCAGGACAGCTTCTCGATGTCGAAGATCGGGCCACCCAGCGAGATACGCGACAGGTCGAAGTGCTCGACCATCTCGGCCAGCGAGAACTTCTCGCGCTCGTCCGGCATCGACCAGCCCATGCGCCCCAGGTAGTTGAGCATTGCCTCGGGCATGAAGCCCATGCGCTCGTAGAACGTCACCGAGGTCGGGTTCTTGCGCTTGGACAGCTTGGACTTGTCCGGGTTACGCAGCAGCGGCATGTAGCACAACTTGGGCTGTTCCCAACCGAAGTATTCGTACAGCTTGATCAGCTTGGGTGCCGAAGGCAGCCACTCTTCGCCGCGCAGCACGTGAGTGATGCCCATCAGATGGTCGTCGACCACGTTGGCCAGGAAGTACGTCGGCAGGCCGTCGTTCTTCATCAGCACCTGCATGTCCATGCGGTCCCACGGGATTTCGACATCGCCACGCAGCATGTCCGGTACCACGCACACGCCTTCGCTCGGCACTTTCATGCGGATCACGTGCGGCTCGCCAGCGTCCAGGCGGCGCTGCACTTCCTCGGCGCTCAGCAACAGCGCGCGGCCGTCGTAGCGCGGGGTTTCGCCACGAGCTTGCTGCTCGGCGCGCATCTGCTCCAGCTCTTCGGCGGTGCAGAAGCAGTAGAAGGCATGGCCGGCGTCAACCAGTTCCTTGGCGTACCTGGCGTAGATCTCGCCACGCTCGCTCTGCCGGTACGGGCCGTGCGGGCCGCCGACATCCGGGCCTTCGTTCCATTCGATGCCGAGCCAGCGCAGCGCATCGAAGATCTGCTGTTCCGACTCGCGCGTGGAGCGCAACTGGTCGGTGTCTTCGATGCGCAGGATGAACTCACCGCCGTGCTGCTTGGCAAAGCAGTAGTTGAACAGGGCGATGTAGGCAGTGCCAACATGGGGGTCGCCGGTAGGCGATGGCGCGATACGCGTGCGTACGGTGGTCATGGAGGGTCTCGAACGAAAGATGAAACAAAGGCGGGATGTTAGCAGGAGGCAGGCATCGGGCTCCAGCAATGGTGCGATGCCTTCCGTTTTGTGGAGATCGGGTTGGCGGTTAGCAGGGTGGCGGTGGTGTCGACCCGCAGGTTGCATGAAGGATTGAAGGCTGGAAAATCCAATTGAGTGGATGGCTGCCTGTACTGGCCTCTTCGCGGGTAAACCCGCTCCCACAAATACTACACAGCTATCGAAAACTGCGTGATTCCTGTGGGAGCGGGTTTACCCGCGAAAAGGCCAATACAGGTGACAAAGCAATCAGCTGGCAATCAACCGCTCACGCAGCTGGGCAATTTCGTCGCGCAATTGCGCCGCGGCCTCGAACTCCAGGTCACGGGCGAACTGCATCATCTTCTCTTCCAGCTGCTTGATGCGCTTGGTGATCTCGCCCGGCGTACGTAGCTCGGCTTCGTAACGGGCGCTCTCCTCCGCCGCCTTGGCCATGCCCTTGCGCTTCTTGCTGCGCGAACCCGGCACGGTGGCGCCTTCCATGATATCGGTGATGTCCTTGACCACGCCTTTGGGCACGATGCCATTGGCCAGGTTGAAGGCGATCTGCTTCTCGCGACGACGCTCGGTCTCGTCGATGGCGCGCTGCATGGAACCGGTGATGTTGTCGGCATACAGGATGGCCCGGCCATTGAGGTTACGCGCAGCACGGCCGATGGTCTGGATCAGTGAACGCTCGGAGCGCAGGAAGCCTTCCTTGTCTGCATCGAGGATCGCCACCAGCGACACCTCGGGCATGTCCAGGCCCTCACGCAACAGGTTGATGCCCACCAGCACATCGAAAGTACCCAGGCGCAGGTCGCGGATGATCTCCACCCGCTCGACGGTGTCGATGTCCGAGTGCAGGTAACGCACCCGCACATCGTGGTCGGCCAGATAGTCGGTAAGGTCTTCGGCCATGCGCTTGGTCAGCGTGGTGGCCAGCACCCGTTCGCCCTGCGCAACGCGCTTGCGAATTTCCGACAGCAGGTCATCCACCTGGGTAAGCGCCGGGCGCACTTCCACCTGTGGGTCGACCAGCCCGGTCGGGCGCACCACCTGCTCCACCACGCGCCCGGCATGCTCGGCCTCATAGGGGCCTGGGGTGGCGGATACGAAGATGGTCTGCGGGCTGACATCCTCCCACTCGTCAAAACGCATCGGCCGGTTGTCCAGCGCCGAAGGCAGGCGGAAGCCGTACTCGACCAGGGTTTCCTTGCGTGAGCGGTCGCCCTTGTACATGGCACCGACCTGCGGAACGCTGACGTGGGATTCGTCGATCACCAGCAGCGCATCGGCTGGCAGATAATCGTACAGGGTGGGTGGCGGCGCCCCGGCCGGGCGGCCGGACAGGTAGCGCGAGTAGTTCTCGATGCCGTTGCAGTATCCCAGCTCCAGGATCATCTCCAGATCGAAACGGGTGCGCTGCTCCAGGCGCTGGGCCTCGACCAGCTTGTTGGCCTTCTGCAGGTATTCCAGGCGGTCCTTGAGCTCTTCCTTGATGCCCTCCACTGCTTCCAGCAGGGTTTCCCGCGGGGTGACGTAGTGGCTCTTGGGGTAGAAGGTGAAACGCGGCAGCTTGCGGAAGACTTCGCCGGTCAGCGGGTCGAAGGCGGCAATGTTCTCGACCTCGTCATCGAACAGTTCGATGCGGATGGCCTCGAGGTCCGATTCGGCCGGGAAAATGTCGATCACATCGCCGCGTACGCGGAAGGTGGCGCGGGCGAAGTCCATCTCGTTGCGGGTGTATTGCAGGTCGGCCAGGCGGCGCAGCAGCGCGCGCTGGTCGAGCTTGTCGCCGCGGTCCACGTGCAGGACCATCTTCAGGTAGGTCTCGGGGCTACCCAGGCCGTAGATGCAAGACACCGTGGTGACGATGATGGCGTCACGCCGCTCGAGCAGCGCCTTGGTCGCCGACAGGCGCATCTGCTCGATGTGGTCGTTGATCGAAGCGTCCTTCTCGATGAAGGTGTCGGACGACGGCACATAGGCTTCAGGCTGGTAGTAGTCGTAGTAGGAGACGAAATACTCCACCGCATTGTTAGGGAAGAACGCCTTGAATTCGCCATACAGCTGCGCGGCCAGGGTCTTGTTCGGCGCCAGCACCAGGGTTGGCCGCTGCACTTGCTGGATGACGTTGGCGATGCTGAAGGTCTTGCCAGAACCGGTCACCCCGAGCAGCGTCTGGTGCGACAGCCCCGCCTCGATGCCTTCGACCATCTGGCGGATGGCCTCGGGCTGGTCGCCGGCCGGCTGGAAACGGGTGACGAGCTGGAACTCGGACATGACGGACCTCGCGGTGTTGCAGCAACTGTAAATTTAGCCAGTAGTCTATACCCAAATACGCCCGCCGGGGGACGCTTTCAAGGCACAGCTGTGAGCGCTTGTTACGGTGGACCCGGCAATTAGACCAATGGTCGAAAAATATTTGCGCAAATGACCGGAAAAGCGATGCGGGACTGTCGCGGTGACCGGTCGGTATCACTATACTGACTCCCCGTTTGTGCACCGCTTCAGTGCATTCGGGCTGGAGCGTGTACGTCCTATCACACTCCAATCAGAGCCAAGGTAACAATGAGCCTGTTTTCCGCTGTCGAGCTGGCACCCCGCGACCCTATTCTGGGCCTCAACGAAGCATTCAACGCCGACCCACGTACCGACAAGGTCAACCTGGGCGTGGGTGTGTACTGCAATGAGGAAGGCCGCATTCCGCTGCTGCGCGCCGTGATCGAAGCCGAGACCCAGCGTGCCGCCCAGCACGCCTCGCGCGGCTACCTGCCGATCGACGGCATCGCCACCTACGACCAGGCTGTACAAAAGCTGCTGTTCGGCGCCGAGTCGCCACTGCTGGCCGCTGGCCGCGTGGTTACCGTGCAGGCCGTCGGCGGTACCGGCGCGCTGAAGATTGGTGCCGACTTCCTCAAGCGTGTGTCGCCGAACGCCGTGGTTGCCATCAGCGACCCGAGCTGGGAAAACCACCGCGCGCTGTTCGAATCGGCCGGCTTCCCGGTACAGAACTACCGCTACTACGACGCGCCGACCAACGACGTCAACCGCGCTGGCATGCTCGAAGACCTGAACAACCTGCCGTCCGGTTCGATCGTGGTGCTGCACGCCTGCTGCCACAACCCGACCGGCGTCGACCTGAGCCTGGACGACTGGAAAAACGTCCTGGAAGTGGTCAAGGCCAAGGGCCACGTGCCGTTCCTCGACATGGCCTACCAGGGCTTCGGTGACGGCATCGCCGAAGACGCCTTCGCCGTGCGCCTGTTTGCCGAGTCGGGCCTGGAGTTCTTCGTATCCAGCTCGTTCTCCAAGTCGTTCTCGCTGTACGGCGAGCGCGTCGGTGCGCTGTCGATCGTTACCGCCTCCAAGGACGAGAGCACCCGTGTGCTGTCGCAGGTCAAGCGCGTGATCCGCACCACCTACTCCAACCCGCCGACCCACGGTGCAACCATCGTTGCCACCGTACTGAACAGCGCCGAACTGCGCCAGATGTGGGAAACCGAGCTGGCCGAAATGCGCGAGCGCATCCACGGCATGCGCAAGCAGATGGTTTCGCTGCTGGCCGAGTATGGCGCCAACCGCGACTTCAGCTTCGTCGGTCGCCAGGTCGGCATGTTCTCGTACTCGGGCCTGACCGTCGAACAGGTCGCCCGCCTGAAGAACGAGTTCGGCATCTATGCGCTGGACACCGGCCGCATCGCCGTGGCCGCGCTGAACCAGAGCAACATCCACGTGGTGACCAAAGCTATCGTCCAGGTGCTGTAACTCCTTGTTTTGCCTAGGGGTGGCTTGACTTCCCCTAGGCAATCAGTAAGATACGCACAGATTCCGCGATAGCTCAGTCGGTAGAGCAAATGACTGTTAATCATTGGGTCCCTGGTTCGAGTCCAGGTCGCGGAGCCAGACACTGAAAAAGCCCCCGGGTGCGCAAGCGACCGGGGGCTTTTCGTTGCGTCGGGCTTATTGAGCCAGCGGCTCGGTCACCGGCTTGCCCTCGTCCACCAGGCTCCAGACCAGCAGCTTGGCCGGCCGGGTCCTGCTGGCGTTGCGTGACACGCTGTGTACGGTACCCGGCGCTTCGTACCAGTATTCGCCTGTCTTGTAGGTCTTTTCCTGCTCATCGTTGAGCTTCGATACCACTGCCCCTTCCAGTACGTAGGCCATTACCGCGCCTGGGTGCCGATGTGCGGGTGATGCCTGGCCGGGGGCATAGCTGACGGTGAGCATCACGGCGTTCTTGCCGGGGGCGTTCGAGGGTTGTTGCTGCTGCAGCACCTTGACCTGGTCGGGGGTGTCGCCGTGTGCCCAGGCGGGGGTTTGGGTGGCGAGCAGGGCGAAGAGGATGATGGCTAGGGGTTTCATGGGGGCTTCTCCTGAGGGCGGTTGCCGGCAGGTTAGGCCCTGACTGGCCGATGGCAAATGGCCAATTCGGGGGAAAAGCAGGGGGCCGATTTTGCCTGTGCCGGCCCTTTCGCGGGTAAACCCGCTCCCACAAGGAACAGCGCAGCCGTTGAAACCTGTGGAGAACCCTGTGGGAGCGGGTTCACCCGCGAAGAGGCCAGCACTGGCAACACAATTTCAGCTGCTACGCCCGATCGGGTAAAACTCGCCCTGGCTCCACACCCCAAGCCACTCTTCCCCTTCGATCTCGCGCGGCACCGCCAGCTCCACCAACTGGTAGAACACATTGCGATGAATCAGCGCCTCGAGGTTGCTGCGCATCAGCACATACGGCGATGGCTCCTGAGTGTCCGGGTCGATCACCACGCGCAGCGGGTTGGCCGGCCCGGCTTCGACCTGGTCCTCGACATTGCTGGTGAAGCGCAGCACCTGTTGTTCACCCTCACCTTCCACATCCAGCGCCACGGCCACGAACGGCGCATCGTCGACGCGGATGCCCACCTTCTCTACCGGGGTAATCAGGAAGTAATCATCGCCATCGCGGCGGATGATGGTGGAAAACAGCCGCACCATCGGCTTGCGACCGATCGGCGTGCCCAGGTAGTACCAGGTGCCATCGCGGGCGATGCGCATGTCGATGTCACCGCAGAAGTCCGGGTTCCACAGATGCACCGGCGGCAAGCCCTTGGCTTTGGGGATCTGCGCCAGAAGATCATTGGCTTTGCCGGAATCGCTCATCACGCTTGCCTCATTCACTCATACCCAGAAGGCTACGAGCGTACTCGCGCATCGGCGCGCCAAGCAAATCCTCCGGGGTATTATCGTGGAACGTCAACAAACCGCCACGGCTCTTGATCCGCGCAGTATCGATCAGGTAGCGGGTGCTGGTTTCGATGAGCATCATCTGCACCACACCGGTGTCCCAGCCCAGGCGGTCGACTGCCTGCTCGTCATACCACTCGTCGCCATTGCCGATACGGTCGTCGGTGCGGGCGAAGCGGGTATACAGCACGTAGTCGGCACCCACCGAACGCGCCTGGGCTATGGCATCTTCCAGGCCCAGTGGCCCTTGAGCGCGGCGTACCAGCGGGAAATACTCGACGAAGCTCTTGAAGGCCTGCTCGGCCACCGCATTCTGCCGCGGCACCGGCCCCTTGCCCGGCGGCACGAACGCGCCCTGGCCGATGAAGATGAACGAATCAGGCTGCAGGCGGATTGACAGGGTACGACGGGTATCGCTGTGGTCCAGCAGACCGGCATCGCTCAGGTGGTAACGGACGCCCTCGCCCATATCGCTGACATTCATGCAACCGCCCAGCGCTATCAGCGCCAGCAGCAAAACCAGGCTACGCATCTTTCCTCCAGTGGCCGGCGACGAAAAACCGGCGAATAGCCGGCGGATGCAGCTTTTGCGCCAGCTTCAGCCACCGATCACCTTCATCACCATCACATCGCCAGAAAACGCCAGGTCCTGCTTGTCTGCCAAGGCTTTGACCAGCAAGCGTTGCAGGGCCGGCAGCGCCTGATGGCGCGGCTTTTCCAGCAAGTCGCCGACGAAATGGCGATTGCCCGAGGACAGGCAGCCATGCAACCAGCCCGTGGAGGACAGGCGCAGCCGCGAACAGGTACGGCAGAACGGTACGCTTTCGTTGGCGATCACGCCGAAGTGGCCTTTGCCGGGCACCTGATAACGCAAGGCGGTGGCATCCAACGGCGCATCGACCTGAACGTAGCCATGCTTGTCAGCGATCAGTGCGAGCAATTGGTCGAGGCCGACGAACTGCTGCAGGAAGGCGTTGTGGTCACGGGCCAGGTGACCCATGCGCATGAGTTCGATGAAACGCAGTTCGAAGCCGCGTTCAAGGCAGTAATCCAGCAGCGGCAACACCTGATCGAGGTTCTCCCCGCGCATCGGCACCATGTTTACCTTGATCTGCATGCCCATGGCGCTGGCCTGTTCCATACCCGCCAGCACGCTGGCAAGGTCGCCGCCCCGGGCAATACGGCGGAAGGCGTGTGGATCGAGGGTATCGAGGGAAACGTTCAAGCGGCGGATGCCTGCCGCCTGCAACTGGGGCAACTTGCGCGCCAGCAGCTGGCCATTGGTAGTCAGCGAAATATCGTCAAGGTCGAGCTTGGCCACGGCAGCCAGGAAGGCATCCAGGCGCGGACTGACCAATGGCTCACCGCCAGTGATGCGCAAGCGCTCGATGCCGGCGGCTTCGATCAGGTAGGCCACGCCGCGCGCCAGGGCATCCGCCGGCAGTTCGTCCTGTGCTGCCACCAGGCGCTTGCCGTCTGGCACGCAGTAGGTGCAGGCATAATTACAGGCAGCCGTCAGGCTGACGCGCAGGTTGCGAAAACGCCTGCCTTGACGATCGACGATCATGAATGACTCCGGCATGGATGATGGGGCTGGCAAAACCTGACTCATAAATCAGGTTTTTGCAAGCCCCCAAGAGATTTGCCGAATTTTGTATGAGACCGCTGTCGCCCGAAGAACTCAACCTGTAAGCGCAACGCGGCCCCTGTGGGAGCGGGCGTGCCCGCGAAGAATTCAACGCGGTGGCTGGCACCGGCTGTGCCGGTGTTCGCGGGCACACCCGCTCCCACAGGGCCGTGCAAACTTAATGAGCTGATCTCAGTTGGAAGGTTCGGGATCGCGCTTGCGCTTGTTGCCCATGCGCACGCCGATGTCCATCAGGAACTGGAAGAAGCCTTCCTGGTCCTCCAGGACATTGCTCCAGAACGGCGAGTGGTACAGCGCCACGGCGCCATGTACCAGCGCCCAGGCGGCGCAGTAGTGGAAATACGGCGGAACGTCTTCGAGCTTGCCTTCGCTGATTCGGCCCTTGATCAGCTGGGTCAGGCGGTCAAAGTTGGACGCACGGATGCTGTGCAGCTGTTCGACCATTTCCGGCACCTGGTTGCCCTTGACCACCTTTTCTTCCAGGCGGTCGAACAGCCGGTAGCGCTGCGGATCGCGCATGCGGAACTCGAAGTAGGCTCGCGACAGGGCTTCCTTGTCGCGATCGACGTCGGCCGAATGCAACAGCGCGTTCAGGTCGCGCTCGTAGTCGAGCATCAGGCGCAGGTAGATCTCCGCCTTGGACTTGAAGTGCTTGTAGATCGTGCCTTTGCCGATGCCCACGGCGTCGGCGATCATCTCGACGGTGACGCTGTCTTCTCCCTGTTCCAGGAACAGCTTGAGCGCGGTGTCGAGGATTTCCTGTTCGCGACGGCGAAACTCACGGACCTTACGAGGTTCTTTCTGCATAGGAAGGACTGGATGACAATCGAAGCGGTTTATTATGCCTATCTTGCGGGAAATTGCACGGATCATCCAAGCATGTCTGTGTTTCACGATGCTTACTGCCATGCGCTGCGGGAGGAATGAAACCTTGGCGTATTCCAAATCTGTTTAAAAAACGATCAATATGCGCTGGCACTGCGCCAAACCTGACCAATACTTGAAGTGTTGGCGCGGCGCATCCCCCCCAAGTGGCGCGCCGATAAAGGTGCTCAGGGACCGCGTACCTTTGTTTTACTCCTAATGGTCTTAACCCGGATTCCCCCCCCAGAACCCGGGTTTTTTTTATGGGTTTCGGGGGCGAGGGCGCGGTAAGGGATTTCGGGGGATTGCATGGGAGCTTGCAGGTGCATGCCACAACCCATGCGGCGCCTGTGAGATCGAGCGCCGCCCGCGCGGCGCTTCGCGGGACAAGCCCGCTCCCACATTTGTTGCAACGTGGCCATGTCTGTGGGAGAGGCGTTGCCCGCCCTGGTGCATGGCTTGAGGTAGGTTGGGCGGCAGCAGCGCCAGCCGAGAAATTGAGTCAAGGCAACAAGGCTGGCAACCATGGCCTGACAGATTTGGCACGTTGCAACAAATGTGGGAGCGGGCTTGTCCCGCGAAGCGCCGCGCGGGCGGCGCTCGATCTCATAGGCGCTGAAATTGTTGTGGCAGGCTCCTGGTGCCCGGGCACCACCTCAAAGCCCTACGGCTCAGCTCACCCGCGCCAACGGGAACAAGCGCTTGAAGTTGGCAGTGGTCTGTTCGGCCAACTGTTCATAACTGGCCCCACGCAACGAAGCCACATACTCCGCCACCTCACGCACGTACTGCGGCAAATTCGGCTTGCCCCGATGCGGGATCGGCGCCAGGTACGGCGAATCGGTCTCCACCAGCAGCCGATCGACCGGCACCTGCCGCGCCACATCGCGCAGGGCATCGGCATTGCGGAAGGTAACGATGCCAGACAACGAAATGTAATACCCCAGGTCCAGCGCCGCCTTGGCCATGTCCCAGTCTTCGGTGAAGCAGTGCAGCACGCCGGCCTGCGGCAGGCTGGCCTCGCGCAGCAGCGCCAGGGTATCGGCACGCGCCGCACGGGTGTGCACGATTACCGGCTTGCCGGTCTGCCGCGAGGCCTCCAGGTGCAGGCGGAACGAGGCCTGCTGCAACTCGGCTGCTTCCGGCTCGTAGTGGTAATCCAGCCCCGTTTCACCAATCGCCACCACATGTGGGTGAGCCAGTTCGCGCAGCAGCCATTCCAGCGCCGGCGTTTCACCCGGTGCCAGGTCCAGCGGGTGCACGCCCACCGAGCAATCGACATCGGCGTAGCGCTCGCTCAGCGCCTTCACCGCAGCAGCATTTTCGGCACTGACGCCAATACAGAGGAAGTGCCCGACCCCTCGCTCACGCGCCGCCTGCAGGGCAGCATCGAGGGAGCCCTGGTGGGCGCTCAGGTCAAGACGGTCGAGGTGGCAATGGGAATCTACGAGCATGGGATAACGGCACACATGAAAAATGAAAATCAGCGGGCGCCCGGCAACTGCAGCCAGTGGGCCAGCAGCGATTCAAGCAGCAGGGCGCGGTTGAGGTTGGCCTTGCCCAGCACCTTCTGGCGTTGCTCCAGGATCCATGCCTGTACCTCCAGCACCTTGGCCTGACGGCTCTTCTGGGCCAGGTACTGCACCACCTTGCGCATATCGGCCAAGCCTAGCCCCTCCTCGTCCTGGGTCAACTGGTAGCGCAGGATCAGGTGCGCCCAATCGCAGAACCAGTCGAACAGCAGCAACAGCGGCACACCGTTCCAGGCATCAGCCAGCTGACTGGGGGATTGCTGCTGCTTGAGCAGCTTCTTTACCCCGTCGGTGACCAGCGCGCGCTGCTCGCGCACGCCTTGCGCCTGCAGGCTGACCGCCATCAGCGGCGAACCGGCAGCCAGGGTCAGCAACTCGTCGCGCTCGGCCTCGTCACTGTCGGGCAGCGCGCCGGCCAGCCAGGCCTGGCTCTGGGCCAGGCTGGGCTGCGGGCAGGCAACCTGCTGGCAACGGCTCTTGATGGTCGGCAACAGGCGGCTGGGCTGGTGGGTGACCAGCAGCAACACGGTATCGCCAGAGGGTTCTTCGAGGCTCTTGAGCAGGGCATTGGAGGCGTTGATGTTCATTGCCTCCACCGGCTCGATCAGCACCACCTTGCGCCCACCCAGCTGTGCGGTCTGCACTACGAAGGCCACCAGCTCGCGCACCTGATCGACCTTGATCGGTTTGTCAGCTTCCTCGGGTTCGAGGACAAAGTTGTCCGGATGGCTGCCGGCCTTGAGCAACAGACAGGACTTGCACCCGCCACAGGCATCCAGGCCTAAGGGCTGCTGGCACAGCAGACGCGCCATCAGGCGCTCGGCCAGGGCGCGCTTGCCGATACCCTGCGGCCCGTGCAGCAGATAGGCGTGGGCATGCTGGCTGCGACCGGCCAGTTGTTGCCAGAGGGCCTGCTGCCAGGGGTAGGCCTCAGCCACGGCAACGCTCCACGATGCCTGGTAGCAACGCATCGATGGCGCGCTGCACGGCCTCCAGCGACTGGCCGGCGTCGAGCAGACGGTAGCGCTGTGGCGCGTGCTCGGCGCGCTGCAGGTAAGCCTGGCGCACGGCTTCGAAGAACGCCTGGCCTTCCTGTTCGAAACGATCGAGACGACCGCGGGCGGCGGCGCGGGCCAGGCCCACTTCTACCGGCAGGTCGAAGACCAGGGTCAGGTCGGGGCGCAGGTCGCCCTGGACGAACTGCTCCAGGGTGGCGATACGCTCGACCGGCAACCCGCGGCCGCCACCCTGATAGGCGTAGGTGGCATCGGTAAACCGGTCACACAAGACGACGGCCCCGCGCGCCAGCGCCGGACGAATCACCTGCGCCAGGTGCTGGGCACGCGCCGCGAACACCAGCAGCAGTTCGGTGTCGGCCGCCATGCTTTCATCGCTGGGCGCCAACAGCAGCTCACGGACCTTTTCGGCCAGCGGTGTGCCGCCGGGCTCACGGCTCAACACCACATCCAGGCCCTGCTCGCGCAGGCGCGCGGCCAGGTAGTCGCGGTTGGTGCTCTTGCCCGCGCCTTCGGGGCCTTCCAAAGTAATAAACAAGCCGCTCACAGGCAGTCCTTAATGTTGTTCGTCAGGCATCGGCCGCTCGGCCGCTTGCGCGCCGCCGGCAGGGGCGTCCTGCACAGGCGGCTGGTCGGGCGCTGGCTGCGCAGGTGACTCATCGGCAGGCGCCTCGGGCTGCTGGGCCTCGTCCGCACCTGGTTGTGGCTGTGTGTCTGGCTGCGATTGCGGCGCGGGGCTGGAGCGGTAGTCCGCACGGCGCTTGAGCTGGAACTCGCGCACAGCAGAGTTGTGGTCGTCGAGGTCGTCGGAAAACACGTGGCTACCATCGCCACGGGCGACGAAATACAGGCTGGTGCCATCGGACGGGTTGAGCGCCGCGTGAATCGCCTCGCGGCCAACCATCGCGATCGGGGTCGGTGGCAGGCCGGTGATGGTGTAAGTGTTGTAGGGCGTCGGCTCGCGCAGGTCGGCGCGGGTGATCTTGCCGTTGTAGCGCTCACCCATGCCATAGATTACCGTCGGGTCAGTCTGCAGCATCATGCCCAGACGCAGGCGCCGTACGAAAACGCCGGCGATCTGCCCGCGCTCCTGGGGTATGCCGGTTTCCTTTTCCACCAGCGAGGCCATGATCAGCGCCTGGTACGGGTCACGATAAGGCAGGTCGGTGCTGCGCTCGGCCCACTCCTTGGCCAGCACTTCGTCCAGGCGCATGTAAGCCTGTTGCAGCAGCTCGACGTCGGTCATGCCACGCACGAAGCGGTAGGTGTCCGGGAAGAAGCGCCCCTCGGGGAACACGCCGGTATGGCCAAGCTTGTCCATCACTTCCGAATCGGAAAGCCCGTCCAGGGTATGCTTGATCTTTTCATGCCTGGCCACGGCCGAGCGCACCTGGCGGAAGGTCCAACCTTCGACCAGGGTCAGGTTGTACTGCACCACATCGCCCCGGCGCCAGGCATCGAACAGTTGCTCCACGGTCATGCCAGGGGTCAGGCGGTACTCACCAGTGTGCAGGGGAGTGCCGGCCATGTTGAAGCGCCAGTACAGGCGCAACCAGACGGCATCGTTGAGCAACCCTTCGCTCTGCATGCGATAGAACATGCGATTGGGGTTGGTGCCATTGGGCACGTCGAGCAGACGCTCTTCTGTCACGTGCAGGGGCTGCTGCAGGACCGAGTTGACCTTCCAGGCCGACCAGCCCACGGCAAGGCCGGCGAGGATCAAGCCCATTTCCAGCAGCAGCAGGAATTTACGTCTCACGAATTCAGGTTTCCAGTAACGTACGGGCAACGGCCTGCAGTTTACGGGTGAGCGGGCCCGGCGACCAGTTTAGCGCGGCAACGCCGCGCACGGGCCAGACACCGTAGACGCTGTTGCAGACAAATACTTCATCGGCCTGCTCCAGCGCCTCGAACGGCAGGTCGCACACCTGCCCCGGGATGCCCAGCAGCGCTGCCTGCTCCAGCAACGCAGCGCGCATCACGCCAGCGACGCCACAGCGGCTGAGATCAGCCGTGAGCAGCACACCATCGCGCACCAGGAACAGATTGCTGTACACCCCTTCGATCACCCTGCCCTGCCCGTCACGCATCAGGCCTTCGGCATGTTCGCTGTCCTGCCATTCGGCACGGGCCAGTACCTGCTCCAGGCGGTTGAGGTGTTTGAGACCGGCCAGCAGCGGTTGTTCCCCGAGCCGGGTCTGGCACGGGAACAGGCGCACGCCATGCTCGGCATGTTCGACAGGATAGCTGGGCAATGGGCTGCCCTGCAGGATACGCCGCGGCGCGGCACCGGCAACCGGCGCGTAACCGCGCTGGCTGTCGCCACGAGTAAGAATGAGTTTGGCTACGCCATCTCCGAGCTGGCTGGCATAGCGCAGGAGTTCGTCGCGCACCAGCGCCAGGTCGGCACTGATTGCCAGCCGCTGGCAACCCAGCGCCAGGCGTGCGAGGTGGCCGTCCAGCAGGCTGGGCCGGCCACCACGTACGGCGATGGTCTCGAACAGCCCATCGCCGTAGGCCAGGCCGCGGTTCTGCAGGTTCACCGCAGCCGCCGGCTGGCCATCGAGCCAGCTTTGCATCAACCGGCGAACCGGCGGAACACCAGCGAACCGTTGGTGCCACCAAAGCCGAACGAGTTGGACAGCACCACATCGATCGGCATGCTGCGTGCCTGGTGCGGCACGAAGTCGAGGTCGCAACCTTCGTCCGGCTCGTCCAGGTTGATGGTGGGCGGGGCCATCTGGCTGTTGATCGCCAGCACGCTGAAGATCGCTTCCACGGCACCTGCAGCGCCCAGCAGGTGGCCAGTCATCGACTTGGTCGAGCTGACCGCCAGCTTGTAGGCATGCTCACCGAACACGCGCTTGATCGCCGCGACTTCGGCGATGTCGCCCGCTGGGGTCGAGGTGCCATGGGCATTGATGTAGCTGACTTCTTGCGGCTGGATGCCGGCATCGCGCAAGGCGTTGGTCATGCAACGGGCAGCGCCTTCGCCGGTGTCGGGCGGCGAAGTCATGTGGTAGGCGTCACCGCTCATGCCGAAGCCGACCAGCTCGGCATAGATGGTCGCACCACGTGCCTTCGCATGCTCCAGTTCTTCGAGCACCAGGGCACCGGCGCCGTCGGACAACACGAAGCCGTCACGGCCCTTGTCCCACGGCCGGCTGGCCCGGCTTGGCTCATCGTTGCGAGTGGACAGTGCGCGGGAGGCACCGAAGCCGCCCATGCCCAGGCCGCACGCGGCCATTTCGGCGCCACCGGCGATCATCACATCGGCTTCACCGTAGGCGATGTTGCGCGCGGCCATGCCGATGCAGTGAGTACCTGTGGTGCAGGCCGTGGCGATGGCGTAGTTCGGCCCTTGCAAACCCAGGTGGATCGACAGGAAACCGGAGATCATGTTGATGATCGAGCCCGGCACGAAGAATGGCGAAATACGACGCGGCCCCGAATCGTGCAGGGTGCGGCTGGTTTCCTCGATGTTGGTCAGGCCACCGATGCCCGACCCCATGGCCACGCCAATCCGCTCGCGGTTGGCGTCGGTGACTTCCAGGCCGGCATTACGCACCGCCTGGAAACCGGCCGCCAGGCCGTATTGAATGAACAGGTCGAGCTTGCGGGCCTCTTTGGCCGAGAGGTACTGCTCGACCTCGAAGCCCTTCACCGAGCCGCCAAAACGGGTGGAGTAGGCAGACAGGTCCGTGTGTTCGATCGGACCAATGCCACTGCGGCCAGCCAGAATGCCCTGCCAGGTGCTCGGTACATCGGTACCCAGAGGCGACAGCATACCCATACCGGTGACCACGACGCGTCTACGCGACACAGTACTCTCCTTTTCTAATCACAGAGTTTCTTGCCATTGCATTCAAGCAATGGAATGAAATGGCAACAAGCTCTTGGTGCGCGGTGAACAAAGCGGCCTGAAATGCGGGGCGCTCGCAAAGAAAAAACCGCACGCCGGCGAAGGCAGTGCGGTTTTCCCCGACAAGTAGCGTCGACTGGAGCGTCTTAGGCCTGGTGGGCTTTGACGTAGTCTACGGCAGCTTGAACGGTAGTGATCTTCTCGGCTTCTTCGTCAGGGATTTCGGTCTCGAATTCCTCTTCCAGAGCCATCACCAGCTCAACGGTGTCAAGCGAATCGGCACCCAGGTCATCGACGAAGGACTTCTCGAGAGTCACTTCTTCTTCCTTGACGCCCAGTTGCTCGGCGACGATTTTCTTGACGCGTTCTTCGATGTTGCTCATACCTAGGTTTACTCCTAATGGATATATGTCAGGCAGCTGGCCGGTGGCTAATTTTATAGAAAGACGTTCGCTTTTCAAGCTAAACGCACCTTCACACCAGTCACCACACCCGCTGCCTGGAATCTGGTTGCAGCTTTATAACGGATTTTAGGCTCGCAGTATGACTCTTTTTTTACGAAATCCGTCACATTGAGTTGCAGTTTTACATGTACATCCCGCCGTTGACCGGCACGGTGGCGCCGGTTACGTAGGCTGCGCCGTCGGAGGCCAGGAACGAAACCACCTTGGCGATTTCGTCGGCCTGGCCCAGGCGGCCCAGCGGGATCTGGGTCTGCAGGGCTTCGCGCTGCGCTTCTGGCAGCTCGCGGGTCATGTCGGTGTCAATGAAGCCCGGGGTCACCGAGTTGACGGTGATGCCACGCGAGCCCACTTCACGCGCCAGGGCGCGGCTGAAGCCTTCCAGGCCGGCCTTGGCGGCCGCGTAGTTGGCCTGGCCGGCATTACCCATGGCACCGACGACCGAGCCGATGCTGATGATACGACCCCAGCGTGCCTTGGTCATGCCACGCAGCACACCCTTGGACAGACGGTAGAGGCTGTTCAGGTTGGTATCGATCACATCGAACCACTCGTCGTCCTTCATGCGCAGCATGAGGTTGTCACGAGTGATACCGGCGTTGTTGACCAGGATGGCCGGTGCGCCGAACTGCTCGCCGATGGCGGCCAGTACAGCTTCAACCGATTCGGCGCTGGTCACGTTCAGTTCCATGCCGGTACCGGTGATGCCGTGCTCTTTCAGGGTTGCCGCAATGCGTTCGGCGCCGGAGGCCGAAGTGGCGGTGCCGATCACGGTCGCGCCCTGGCGGCCCAGCTCGAGGGCGATGGCCTGGCCAATGCCACGGCTGGCGCCGGTGACCAGTGCAACTTTACCTTGCAGGCTCATGCAAGCTTCTCCAAATCAGGCCAGCGCCGCGCGGGTGGCGGCGACGGCGTCAGGGGTGTTGAGGTTGTAGGTGGTCACGCCATCGGCGCAACGCTTGTTCAGGCCGGCCAGCACCTTGCCCGGGCCGCACTCGACCAGGTTGACGGCACCGTTGGCGGCCAGGGTCTGCACGCATTCGACCCAGCGCACGGGCTGGTACAGTTGCGCCAGCAGGTCGTGCTTGAGGGCATCGAGGCCAGCGGCAACGGCAGCGGTGACGTTCTGCACTACAGGAATTTGCGGGGCGTGCCATTCGATGGCGTTGACCGACTCGGCAAAGCGCTCGGCAGCCGGCTTCATCAGTGCACAGTGCGACGGCACGCTGACCGCCAGCGGCAGGGCGCGCTTGGCACCCTTGGCCTTGCACAGCTCGATGGCGCGATCGACGGCGGCCTTGTTGCCGGCGATGACCACCTGGCCTGGCGAGTTGAAGTTGACCGCGCTGACCACTTGGTCTTCGGCCGCTTCGGCGCAGATTTCCACGACCACGGCGTCATCAAGGCCGAGAATGGCGGCCATGGCACCATGACCGGCCGGCACGGCTTCCTGCATCAGCTGGCCACGGCGCTCGACCAGGCGCACGGCATCTTTCAGGCTCAGGCTGCCGGCGGCAACCAGGGCGCTGTATTCACCCAGGCTGTGACCGGAAACAAAGGCTGGCTTGGCGCCACCCTCTTCCAGCCACAGGCGCCACAGCGCGATGGACGCGGTGAGGATGGCCGGCTGGGTCTTGTCGGTCTGGTTGAGTTGCTCTTCCGGGCCTTCCTGGACCAGCTTCCACAGGTCGTAACCGAGTGCCTCGGACGCTTCCTTGAAGGTTTCGATGATCACTGGCTTCTCGGCGCCGAGCTCGGCGAGCATGCCCAGCGACTGGGAACCTTGACCGGGAAAGACGAATGCGAGAGATGCAGACATTGAACAAGCCCTTATGATCTTGTCGTCGGATAGGGTGCGCCAGGCCCTGGGCCAGGCGCGGAATCTGAAAGATTGGATGGAGACGGAACCTAAGCGGTCACATTTAAGCACTTCATCGGCGATATGCCTAAGGTCTTTGTTTACCTGTACCGGCCCTTTCGCGGGCTTGCCCGCTCCCACAGGGTTACCACAGGCCTGAAGGATGTGGGGCACCTGTGGGAGCGGGTTTACCCGCGAAGGGCCGGCACAGGCTACAGCAACAGATCTTCCAGCCGCCCATGCAAGCGCTGCGGCAGGTTTTCCTGGATCTCGATCAAGGCCCGGTGGATGGCACTCTGGAAGCCCTGCACCCCGGCCGAGCCATGGCTCTTGATGACGATGCCCTGCAACCCCAGAAAACTCGCGCCATTGTGCCGCGCCGGCGCCAGGTCGGCCTGCAGGCGCTTGAGCAGCGGCATGGCCACGGCCCCGGCCGCCCGCGACAACACGCCCCCCTTGAACAACTGCTCGATGCGCGCGCCGATCATCGTCGCCAGCCCCTCGCTCGACTTGAGCAGGATGTTGCCAACGAAGCCGTCGCACACCACCACATCGGCTTCGCCGCGATACAACCCGTCACCTTCGACGAAGCCTATATAGTTGAGCCCGCGGGCGTTCTGCAACAGGCTGGCCGCCAGCTTGACCTGCTGGTTGCCCTTGATGTCCTCGGTACCGATGTTCAGCAGCGCCACGCGCGGCCGTTGCACACCCAGGGCCTGGGCGGCCACCGAGCCCATCACGGCGAACTGGTAGAGGTTCTCGGCGCTGCAGTCGACGTTGGCACCAAGGTCGAGCAACTGGCAGTAACCGGCCTGGGTCGGAATCGCAGCCACCATGGCCGGCCGGTCGATACCCGGCAGTGTCTTGAGCACGAAACGCGACAGCGCCATCAGCGCCCCGGTGTTGCCGGCACTGACGCAGGCCTGGGCCTTGCCGTCGCGTACCAGTTCGAGGGCGATGCGCATCGACGAGTCCGGCTTGCCGCGCAGCGCCTGGGATGGCCGCTCGTCCATGCCGACCACCTCGCTGGCGGCCACGATTTGCAGGCGCGCGCGATCCGCAGCCGCAAGGCCGCTGACAAGATCTTCAAGGAGGGAGGGTTGACCGACGAGGGTCAGATGCAGCGAGGGGGTAGCCGAAAGGCAGGCAATGCTAGCCTGGACAATGCTGCGGGGACCGAAGTCCCCGCCCATTGCGTCGATCGCGATGATCTGAGCGGACAAGGATTACTCGTCAGCGCCCTTGTCGACCACTTTGCGACCACGGTATACGCCTTCTGGCGAAACGTGGTGACGCAGGTGTACTTCACCGGTGGTTTTCTCTACCGACAGCGCGTTTTCCGACAGGGCGTCGTGCGAACGGCGCATGTCACGGGCAGAGCGGGATTTTTTGTTCTGCTGAACAGCCATAATTGATTAACTCCTAAACGTTTGGGTCACGCTTTAACTGCGCCAAAACACTGAACGGGTTGGACCGCGATACCTCGTCCTTGCTCGATTCGGGCTCGTCTGCGCCCGCCGGCTGCTGGCATTCTTCCGGATGGTGAGCAGGCACAATTGGCAAGGCGAGCAGAAGCTCCTCCTCGATCAATGCCTGCAGATCCAAAGGATCTTCGCCCAGTTCCAGCACGTCATAGCCTTTCGGCAACGACTGGGTATTCGCACCCTCCTTTACCACTGCGTATGTACATTCGCTGTGGATCGGCAGGGTGACCAGCTCAAGACAACGCTGGCAAACCATCTTGACCTCGACATCCAGCTCGCTGTGGATAACCACTACGTGCTGTTCATCTCGTTCAAAATCGAACTTCGCCTGCACCGTACCGACATTGTCGGAAAGCGGGTCGCAGAGTCTTTCCAAATCAGCGAGTTGCAGCGAACCGTTAAGGGTTACGCCACGATCGGCTAATTTGCGCGGGTCAACGTGAGGTGGAATCGGGTCATTCAACATAGGCGCAGCATTCTAGGGATGCCCCCCGCCCCTGTCAAAGGAAATTCGGCGGCATCGTGCGTGATAGAATTTGTTCAACTGATTCAGGAGTCTACCATGCTTCCTCTGTTACTGGCTTCCAGCTCTGCCTACCGCCGCGAACTGCTTGCGCGCCTGCGCCTGCCTTTCACCTGGGCAAGCCCCGATATAGACGAGCAGCGCCTGGATGATGAGCCGGCGATGGAACTGGTGCGCCGGCTGGCCAGGCAAAAAGCCGAGGCCCTGGCGGGCAGCCACCCCGGGCACCTGATCATCGGTTCGGACCAGGTTGCGGTACTGGGCGAGCAGGTACTGGGCAAGCCGCACACCTTCGAGCGGGCCTGCGAGCAGCTGCTGGAGTGCAGCGGGCAGCAGGTGAGCTTCCTGACCGGGCTGGCATTGCTGAACAGCGCCACCGGGCACTGCCAGGTGGACTGCGTGCCGTTTACCGTGACCCTGCGCGAACTGGACCGGGAGCGGGTGGAGCGCTATGTGGCGGCGGAACAGCCGCTGGACTGCGCCGGCAGCTTCAAGGCCGAGGGACTGGGAGTGAGTCTGTTCCAGAGCACGCACGGGTGCGATGCGACCAGCCTGATCGGGCTGCCACTGATTAGGTTGGTGGATATGTTGACCAGGGAAGGGGTGGTTATCCCGTAGTTCGCCTCAAGATTTTTGGCGCCTGGGAGATCGAGCGCCG